>Ga0100393_10001308_pt1 | contig 25564 bp, 13 predicted proteins | sample CryGeymeta201517_FD_81546 | JGI IMG/M metagenome (GOLD analysis project Ga0100393, IMG submission 81546) | Groundwater microbial communities from Crystal Geyser aquifers in Utah, USA - Crystal Geyser metaG 2015-17 | ecosystem: Environmental > Aquatic > Deep subsurface > Groundwater | place... | reverse complement strand
TTCCGGAACAAAGGAATTCCCCGTTTATTATCGAGCTTATCCAGAAGAAACTCCCGTTATTATCGGTGGAAAGAAATTGCACAACTGGGGAAAATGCACCGTAGATCCTCCGGGTATTTCCGATAAAACCAAAGGCAATCTTTGGTATTATGAAATACCTGAAGATAAAAAAGGTGTATGGCAAATAACCACCCTCTACGATGGAAAAAAACTATTAACCCGTTCACGTTCTGAAAAGTTTAAAGCTTCGGAGAAACAAGTACTCGATCTATATAATGCGCAACCCAAGGATGTCAGGGGAGTGGATTGGGATGCTGAGCCTTTGGTTTTCAGACGCGAATTTCGTTATAACGGCGATGATTTAAAAGCATGGGCAACGCCCTCTGATATCGAAATTTTTCTGAGCCCCAAACATGGGTGGCTTATCAATATGTTGCCGCTCGAACGAATCGATACAAAAAGCAAAACCGCTTTCTTTGCAGTAGATCCTACGTATGGAATTCGTCCGGGAAACGATTATTATGTGGAAAATGCGATTGAATATCTCGATGAGCCGGGAGAATGGATTTTCGACAGCATGGAAGGCCGGATTTATATTTGGCCTGAAACTTCTCTTGATAAAGCGGATATTCGTGCACCCTTTCTGCAGGAATTTATTCGTGTCGAAGGCATTGAAGACAGCATCCCCGTGCAATTCCTGCATTTTGAAGGACTAACTTTCCGGCATGGTCTGCGCGATACCTGGAAACCGGGAGACAAAGGACTCCAGCACGACTGGGAAATGTACGACAAAGGAAATGCAGTAATCCGTTTCCGGCATGCCGAAGACTGTTCGGTAACTAAATGTACCTTCGAAGCAAGCAGCGGGAGCGGAGTGCGTTTGGATTTGCACGCACAACGCAACAAAGTGGCCGACTGTGTTTTTGCACATCTCGGAGGTACGGGCATTTTACTGAGTGGCTACGGCCCCGGCTTAAAGGATGAGAATAAATTTAATACCGTTACCAATAATTATATCCACCACGTTGGAACTATTTACAAACACTCTCCCGGTATCTTTATTGCCCAAAGCGGTCATAACCTTATTAGCCACAACACCATCCATGACCTTGCCTACAACGGAATGATAATCAGTGGTTGCCGGCCTCATGAATTGGTATTGGCAAAGCCGCTCCAAAACCGGCGCGAATGGGTGAGCAGTATCCGCCTCGATGAAATTGGTCCTTTAATTAAACACATAACTCCTGAAATGCTGCGTAACTGGCTGGAATTTGATGTTAGTAAAATCGAGCCACTTTTACATTCCCGTGAAAACCTCATTGAGTATAATGAAATATACCGGGTTATGCTGGAATTGTACGATGGAAACGGCATCTATTTTTCTGCGATGGGAAAGAATAACCGGGCCGTAAGAAACTATCTTCATGATATTTACAATTCCAATGGTTACATTCGTCTGGATGACGTTTCGGGTTATACAATTATCACTCATAATGTCGGGGTGCGGGGCTCCAGAATGATGCAAATTAAAGGTCCGGGAGAAATCCGTAATAATTTTGCTATAGACACCGAGCTAATTATCGCACGAAGGTGGTGCCCGACAGAAATAGACAATTTTATATTGTATAATACACCTCAGGGCAAAGGGCATTTTAACCAATATGAAAGGTTCCCGGATGTGAAAATGATCTATGAATTTTTTGACAGGGTTTCCAATTCCCTGATTTTTGTGGAAGATCCACCAAATGAAATCAAATTGGGGCAGGACGTGATTGCTCCGAATAGGAGAGGAGTCGCCGATGTGGGCATGTTGTTTGCCGATCCGCTGTTTGACGAACAGGCGATGAAACAGCGGATCTTCCGTTTTAAACCGGGCTCGCCGGCACCAGGTTTGGGCATTGAACCCATTGATTTGAGTTCAGCGGGAAGTACGCTGGCAAAAAACAAATTTACTGCCAAATAGAGTTGAAAAATACAATTGTACATTTAAAACATATTAATGAACCAGGTTTTCGTAAACAACCTTAAGTAACGACAAATATGAAACCAATGAAAACAACCTCACGATTCATCATCAGGAACTTAACCCTCCCTGCCCTGTTCATTCTGCTTAGCGTCTTCGGACTACAGGCAACCATAGTTGGGCAATACAACGACACCACCGTTTACTGGGGAGGAGCGAAGCGCGTTCATGTTGCGGATTGCATCAGGTATCAGAGTCTTAGACCCGAACAGAAGGCATCGATGAAAGAAATGACGTTGGCAGAGGCCCGTGCTCAGGGACTCGAACTTTGCTCGAGATGCCCGGTTAACAAACTTTCGGGAAAGAATGCTGATCTTCCTGAGTCTTGGGTGAACCCCGAGCCTAAAGAGATGCCCACCCATACTTTCGGGCCAGGCCCGCTCAAACCATTGGTCTCAATGGGCCCGGACGGAAAGCTTGTTTACAAGCCCTATAGCGATAAGGGTGACCGTGTCCTCGACTGGTCTCAAACAGGATACAAACAGAGCAATGTTCCTATTCCCGATGTGCCCGTCAGGGAAATCCTTCGGCCGCTCCCGGGCGAAACCAGCCGGGACGGCAATATGGCCTATCCAAAAGGCCCTGACAGTCACGGTGTGATTCAGGCAGCCTTGAACAAAGTTGCGGGCATGACACCTGACGGCGACGGCGTCAAAGGTGCAGTTCTGCTCAAAGCCGGCACCTACTATGTCAACGGAAATTTACATATTCCATCTGGAGTGGTACTTCGCGGTGAAGGTAACGATGAAAAAGGTACCACACTCATTTTGCGGAGCGCCACAGGCGGCGGGAATGCGATCGAATTTGGCGAGGGTGGAATCGTAGAACTCAGGGAAAGTACCGTCAGAATTACTGACAACTATGTGCCTTCCGGCAGCTATGAAGTTTCGGTAACGGATGCAGGTTCGTTTAAGCCGGGCGACTTCGTTTTTATTAAAAAGACCGTCAATAAAAAATGGATCGATGACCTTGGCATGGGAGAGCGTCTCCAGCACATTCGTGGCGGCAAAGAAGGGTTGAAGAAAAATCCCTGGCAGTCTGATTCCTACCAATTTATGCACCTTCGACTAATCGAAAAGGTGAACGGTAACACGATCACGCTTGACGTGATGATGCCGCAGTCGATCGCAAAAGAACATGGCGGCGGAGAAGTGTTCAAAGCGGATGTAGGTTCTGTGGCGACCCATTCCGGAGTGGAGTTACTTCGTCTGGTCTCCAACTATGACACCACGGTGGAAGATACGGGCAAAGTTGCTAATTTTCTGAATTTCAGAACTGCGATCTCTGTCAGCAATATCATGGACAGTTGGGTGCGGAATGTGACCGTGAAGCATTTTCAATTTGCTGCTGTGTCTGTCGGAGATGATTCGCGTCAAATAACCGTTCGTGACTGCAAATACCTCGAACCCGTGGGTCCAAAACGCGGAGGCTTTCGGTATGCTTACAATATCGGAGGTGGTACCGGCCATCTGGTTTACAACTGTTATTCGGAGGATGCACGCCACGATTTTGCGGGGGGGGCACGGACAATGGGTCCTTTTGCCTTCGTGAATTCCACCGCGGTCCGTGGCGAACAATCCGAGCCGCACCCCCGCTGGGGCACCGTCTTTCTCTACGATAACATCACGACGGAAGACGGAAGTATTGCTGCAATCAATCGTGGGGATTCCGGCACCGGCCACGGCTGGTCTGCCGCCAATACTATGATTTGGAATTGCAGTGCGCAAGGTATCGTAGTCTTCGACCCCGAAACTGAGGGAGAAAATAACTTCGCAATCGGCTACACAGGTAATAAAAAAGAAGGCTTTGATCCCAGTGCAATCAAGTATGCCAACACTCGTTCGGGCTACTGGGGCACACCTCAGGAAGGTAAGTTTTATGGATACGCGCTGATGGGCAGCGGCCATATCGAAAGCCCGGATGCACCGGTTGAACCCGGAAGCCTGTTTGTTCAGCAGCTAATCGACCGCATCGGACAGGATCAGGCGATGCGCGTATTGAATGACAAGAAAGAAGAAGCCAATATCCTCCTGGAAGATCCCATGACCGGTGACTGGCGGGAAAACTGGTTCCTTGATGGGAAAAAGGCCACCCTCCGCACCACGGAGAATGGTCTGTTTTTCTCCGCAGGCACCGTGACCAAGAGCGATGATCCCGTGGAATACAACGCCCATCACGCCGTGCTTTGGACCAGAAAGGAGTTCGAGGGCGACATCAAAATCAGTTATGAAATGACCAGGGTCGACACCAGTGACTACGGCACCACCCTGCTCTATATTCAGGCCCGGGGAATTGGTACGCCCCCCTATTTGGAGGATATTTCGGTCTGGAAAGAACTTCGTGAAATTCCCAATATGGAAACCTACTTCACTTATATGGATCTGCTCAGCCTCAGTTTCCGGGAGAACCTTCGTTGCAAGCGCTATCCCTGGAAGGATGAAAACCTTGTTTGGTATCCTGGACAAGGACTGATTGAACCAATGGTGGACTACGGAAAAATCCTGCCGGGGAAAACCTGCCTGGTGGAGGTGGAAAAGCGGGCCGCCTCGCTGCGGCTTCGTTTGGTGGAGAAGGAGAGTCGTAAACTCATGATCGACCATACCTGGAACACGCACAACATTTCGGATGGCATCGAGCCCAAACAGATACAAAAGGGCCGCATCGGCCTGCGACACATGTCCACACGGCAGTTCATCTACAGGAATTTCACGGTTGAGAGACTCTAAATAATAAAGGAATGAAAAAAGTATTAGGTTTTATTGGCATATTTCTAATTTACTCAGCACTCTTTGCACAGAGCGACGTTAATATGCGCCTTTATGAAGTTTGGGACGACCAACCAGCGCAAAACAGGGGCGCAGATTATGGTATTAATAAACCAGGAAGAGGTTTTCCCTATGATGCTGATTGGGAGCAGCAAGCATATCCTATTGGCAATGGTTACATGGGTGCCAAGATTTTTGGCAGAACCGATACCGAGCGTATCCAAATCACTGAGAAAACATTGGCCAATGAAGATCCTTACCGCAGGGGTGGTTTAACCAATTTTGCTGAGATCTATTTAGACATAAATCATCACAACCCCCAAAACTATAAGCGTTCTTTAAACTTGAATGAGGGTATTTTATACGTAAACTACATGCAGGATGGGGTAAATTACACCAGGGAATATTGGGCCAGCTATCCGGAAAATGTCATTGCCGTAAAGCTGAGTTCAAGCGAAAAGGGGAAAATATCTTTTACGCTAAGTGCCGAAATTCCTTACCTGAGAAGTGTTAATGAAACAAATACAAAAACCGGGCAAACCTGGGCTGAAAATGACCTGATTACGTTATCGGGGAATATAGCATATTTTAATTTGAATTATGAAGCCCAAATAAAAGTAATCAATGATGGCGGAGAACTTATTGCACAAAACTATAATCGCAATGCTGAAATCAGGGTGGTTAATGCCAACTCTGTTGTTTTATTAATTACTACCGATACTAATTACGAGTTGAGCGAAAACATATTTTTGGAAACAACAAACAACCAAAAACTGGATGGTAATGTATATCCTCACGAAAATGTATCAAGCCGGATTTACACCGCTGCCGGTTTAGGGTATGAGGCATTGAAGGAATCCCACCTAAGAGATTATCAGAATCTTTTTTCCAGAGTTGCAGTCAACTTTTCTCCTGAAGTACCATCTGTTACTACCCGTAAATTATTGGAACAATATAAGGAAGATTCCTCCAATCCGTACCTGGAAGAATTGATGTTTCATTTTGGCCGGTTTTTATTAATCTCCAGTTCCAGAGAAGGAACATTGCCGTGCGGGCTGCAAGGTATATGGAGCCAATATGAAGTTACTCCATGGTCAGGTGGTTATTGGCACAATATTAATGTACAAATGAACTATTGGGGTGCTTTCAATACTAATTTGACAGAGACATTTACACCGTACCTGGAATATTACCAAGCTTATCGACCCAGCGCCGAAGTAAATGCTACAGAATATGTTCAAAGGAATAATCCACAAGCACTGGGTAAGAATGGCGAAAACGGCTGGGCTATTGGGACAGGTGCATCTGCCTATGCAATTAGCGCACCCGGTGGTCATTCTGGTCCTGGAACCGGCGGTTTTACGACCAAATTGTTTTGGGACCGCTATGAATTTACCCAGGATACTTCCTTTCTTAGAGAAATTGGATATCCTGCATTATTAAGCATGAGTAAGTTTCTTTCAAAAACACTAAAACCTTCTGAAAATGGGATACTACTGGTAGATCCTTCTGCATCTCCGGAAATAAGAATTGCAGATGAAAATGGAAACTTTTCTGGCGATCACTATATTTCAAAGGGCACAACCTTCGACCAGAGCTTTATTTGGGAAACGTATAATGATCTCCTGAAAGCGGCAGAAATACTTGATGCTGACGATGAATTTTTAAGTGTTGTAAGGGAACAGATTAACAGGTTAAATCCGATATTAATCGGTGCATCAGGACAGATTAAAGAGTATCGGGAAGAAAATAATTATGGGGAGATTGGCGATCCTCATCATCGTCATATATCACACCTGTGCCCATTATTTCCCGGCACTCTTATCAATTCAAAAACTCCGGAATGGTTGCAGGCTGCAGGCGTGACACTTGACTCAAGGGGCAAAAAAGCAACAGGATGGGGATTGGCACATCGGTTGAACCTGCGCGCCCGTGCCAAAAATGCGGAGAAAGCGCACGATGTCTATAGTACATTACTTAAAGAAAATACATTACCCAATCTGTGGACTGTTCATCCACCTTTTCAGATTGATGCAAATCTCGGCCTGGTATCGGGAGTAGCAGAAATGCTGCTGCAAAGCCATGAAGGCTATATTGAGCTTTTACCAGCTTTGCCCAAAGCCTGGGAAACAGGTTCGTTTGATGGATTAGTGGCCAGGGGCAATTTTGAAATATCACTAAATTGGGAAAAGTGTAAGATTTCCTCTTTCAAAGTCATCTCAAAAAGCGGAGGGAAGTGCAGTATTAAGCACAGTGATATTGAAGGTGCTAAAATAGAAGATAGTGCAGGTAAAAAAATATCTTATAACATGAAGGGCGAAAATATTATCGAATTCAGCGCCATAAAATCAGGTGAATATTTTATTACATTTTGAAAGGGTAGTAGTTTATTAAAAACACATTAAATTATGAATGTGGTTATTAGGATTTGTTTAGTTTATGTTTTAGGAATTTTAATCTCCTGCAGACAAAAACCGGTTGAAATATACGTTGCTCCAAATGGAGACGACAAGGCTTCAGGAACAAAAGAACAGCCTGTACAAACCTTTGAGAAAGCCAACGAACTTGCAGCTTCTTTTTTTGGCAAAAAAGAGGTTTGCATAATACTGATTGACCAATTATACGTGAACGGCGAACGGCAGCGAATGGCCCGTTTCCCAAATGCGGAGGAAGGAAAAAATGTATTTGATTCCTGGGAACCCATTCACACACGTGAACCTGACCCGGACACAGATCCGCTGGATCCTGAAAGAGTAGCATCCTGGGCCAATCCTGAAGGAGCCTATGTTCATGCAATGCATAATGCTTTGTGGGGCGATATGCACTGGCTGATAAAAGGAAAAAATTCTGATGGAACTTTGAAAATGGAAGGCGGATGGCAAAACAACCGACCATCTCCCATTCACCCCCGATACCGGATGGTAGAGAATGTTTTTGAGGAGCTGGATGTCCCGGGAGAGTGGTTTTTTAATCAGAAAGAAGGGGTGCTTTACTATCTCCCTTTGCCCGGAACGGCTATCACTTCAGCAAAAGTGGAAATTGTAAGGCTGAAGTATTTGGTTGAATTTCAGAGTAACGTTAAAAACAAATTTATATGAAAACACAAACTATCGGAATTATCTTATCCTTTTTGGCCATAACATTTTCCTGCAACAATTCGCCAAAAGAAAAAGAGGCTGGTAAAGATCAACTCCCCAATATCGTCCTGCTCATGGGCGACGATCATGGCTGGGATGAAGTAGGTTATAACGGGCACCCGTTTGTAAAAACACCGGTGCTGGATGAGATGGCAGCAAGCGGCTTACGTTTCGACAGGTTTTATTCAGGGCATCCGACCTGTTCTCCAACCCGGGGAAGTTTTTTAACAGGCAGGCACCCCAACCGTTATGGCACATTCACCCCGGGCTGGTCATTGCGGCCCGAGGAGATTACCATTGCACATATTCTAAAAGAGGCCGGATATGCAACTGCCCATTTTGGAAAATGGCATGTTGGGCCGGTCAAAAAAGAATCGCTCACAAGCCCGGGAGCCATGGGCTTTGATGAATGGCTTTCGCACGATAACTTTTTTGAAATGGACCCTGTGCTGTCACGAAACGGCGAGGCTCCCCTGAAAATAGAGGGAGAAGGTTCAGAAGTTATTGTTGACGAAACGATAAAGTTTATACAAAAGTCAAAAAATCAGAAAAAGCCTTTTTTGGCGGTAGTTTGGTTTGGCTCGCCGCATGAACCATACAGCGGATTGCCCGGAGACCTGGCCTTTTATAAAAACCTTCCCGACAGTCTGGCAAACAAACAATCGCGCCTGACATCCAATGAAACAGGGGAGCAGGTAACCCGCTCACTCCGGGATGTTTTGCAGGAACGCTATGCAGAGATAACGGCTATGGACAGGGCGATTGGCACATTAAGAACCTTTCTCAAAGAAAATAACCTGCATGAAAATACCCTGGTAATGTATTGCGGCGATAATGGCACACCTGCAGACGCAGCACGTACAGAAATGACTCTCCGTGCGCAAAAAGGGGACCTGTATGAAGGTGGGATTCGTGTTCCGGGGGTAATGGAATGGCCTGCAGCCATAAAAGAGCCGGCATCAACTTCTGCTATATCAGTAACAAGTGATATTCTGCCTACTTTGGCTGAATTAACAGGCCAGCCATTGCCGGAAAGACCGCTTGATGGAATTAGCCTGGTCCCGTTTTTTAATGAACCGGAAAAACAGCGAACCGAACCGCTCTGTTTCTGGCAGTTTGAACCGGGGAAAGTGTTCGGCGAAAATCAGGAACCATACATTGACCCGGAACTGCAGGAAGGAACCACACCGCTGGCAAAAATAATGGACGGGAAATTCACCCGTTCTTTCCGGAATTATAAATACAATGAAATTTCAGAAAATGATTATTCAGGCGAACGCGCAATAATGAAAAGTCAGTATAAACTTGTAGTTGATGGAAAGACGCCAAATGAGAAAGGGTTCGAATTGTATGATATTCAGAATGATCCGGGAGAAATAAAAAATCTGGCTGATGAATATCCTGAAATGGTGAAGGAAATGCAGGGGGAATTACGCAAATGGCAGGAATCGGTTTTGAATAGTTTAACAGGAGCCGACTATAAATAAAAAATCAGGAGTAGCGATTGGATATTACGTTAATTTAAATTACAAAAATTATTACTTATGAATTTACAAATCTTATGCACAAGTATTCTAATAATCTGCACATCATTCTTCATATCAATAAATGAATCAGAAAATCCCGAAACAGAAGAACAAGCTTTTGCAGAGGCTCAAAGCCTAAAATGGAATGATGTGTTAACAGATGATGGTACCGGCGACTGGACAGAAAAATGGTTTCTCGATGGTGATAAGGCGCGGGTGATAAACAATACCGAAGGCATGACTATGCATGCCGGGCCCGTTCCGGATGAAGACGCCAGCCATGCCGTACTATGGACCAAACGTTCCTTCGAGGGCGATATTAAGATCGAATACGACTACACCCGTCTCGATGAGTCCTTTCGGGGGGTGAATATCATCTATCTTTTGGCCACCGGCAGCGGGGAAGCGCCCTATTCAGAAGATATCTCAGAGTGGAACGAGTTGCGGCGGGTGCCCACCATGGGGAAATATTTTGGCAACATGAATACCTACCACATTAGTTATTCCACAACCGATCCTGACGACGATTACGTGCGCGCCCGACGTTATATCCCTGAAGGTAAAACCCTCCGTGGAACGAACCTGGATCCGGATTACAGCAAAACCAGTCTTTTCCATACCGGTGTTACCAGCCATATTACCATAATAAAACGTGGTGACTGGCTATTTATGGAAGTAAATCATCCTGAGCAGCGCAGGCTCTTTGCATGGAAAACGGACACCCATCCGAGCATTAGCAAGGGTAGGGTAGGACTTAGGCAAATGTTTACCCGCAGTTCACGCTATAAGAATATCCGCATCAGTTTGCTGGAGAAATAGCTGGTAAATCAAGGGAAATGACTACCGATAATTATTAAAAATACAACGAACCATGAAAATACTTTTTACATTTTTAATTGCTTTTGCACTTTTTTTCCTGCGGAAAGAAGGAAATCCAAATCGCAAACCTTTCTGACACAAAAGTTGGGAATTTCTCCACATTAGCATTGCAAAAAAATCTCAGTCAATTATATACCGGTATCACATTTTCAATATCTTCCAGTGCCGAAGCCGATGTGCAGTTTATTCTTACTGAACAGGCCGAAGAACTTGGACTATCATTTTTACCTCATAAAAGAGAAAGTTTTTTAATAACCCAAAAAGACGGCAAACTTTACATTGTTTCACCCGACGAACGAGGTCTGCTAAATGCAAGCTACGCATTACTTGAAAAACTCGGCTGCGGGTTTTACGTTTCGGGCGATGTAATACCAAAACCTAAAAAGTGGAATGGTTTTGAAGGGTGGGAGATGAAAGATGATCCCCTCACAGGCGAACGCTTTTTATTTAACTGGCATAACTTTTTAAGCGGTTGCACGGGTTGGAATTTGGAAGACTGGCAAAAATGGATCGACCAGGCCAACAAAATGCGTTACAATGCAATAATGGTGCATGCTTACGGAAATAACCCGATGTTTAGTTTTGAATACCTCGGTGAAAAAAAACAAACCGGCTACTTAAATAACACTTTCTCTGGCCGTGATTGGGGAAACCAGCATGTAAACGATGTTCGAAGATTGGTTGGAGGAGAGATTTTTGATGATTTTGTTTTTGGTGCAGATGCTTCACTGGCTTCTGAAGAAAACAAAGAAAAGGAGGCCACAGAATTAATGCAAGGGGTTTTTCAATATGCCGAAGAACGTGGTACCAAAGTAATCTTTGCACTCGATTTGGATACCTGGATGTCAAATCCAAAAAACATCATTGAGAAACTTCCCAAAGAAGCAATTTTCGAATTGATAGAAGGACATATTACACCTAATCCAGATCATCCGGAAGGCTATAACTATTTTAAACAGATTTTAAAATCATTGGTTGAAATGTATCCGCAAATCGACCAGCTTTCGGTATGGCACCGAAGGCCCGGAACAACCGCAAATTTAGGGAGTATTTGGATGAGTTTTCCATATGGGAAGTTTCCTGAAAACTGGAAATTAGAGTACAACCAAAAATTACAGGAACATCCCAAAATTGAAGATAATTTGATGGCTTCCGGCACATTTGCTTATGGAAAATTAATTGCTGCCTTGCAAAAAGCTCGTGATGAAATTAAACCCGATATAGAAATTACCAGTGGCTCGTGGCGTTTCGATTATATTCCATATGCCGATGCCATGTACCCAAAAGATGTGCCCCTGCTGCCACTGGATTGGGATGTAGTTTTTGGAACCGCTGAAGCAAAAGAAATCCTCGCAAATGCAAGCCTTAACCGCGATGTTTATCCCATTATTTGGGCACATCACGACGACCATCGGTACATCGGCCGGCCATACACCCCTTGGGAAAATTTGTCCTTAATGTTGGAAGAAAGCAACTCAAAAGGATTAGGAATTATCCACTGGACAACCCACCCGCTCGATTTATATTTTACAAGCTCTGCCCGGCAAGTATGGAAAAATTCTGAAAACGAGACGCTTGAAACTACAGTGCAAAACTACGTGAATACTCGTTTTAACCGAAACAAAGAACAAATTGGAAATTATTTTTATGAATGGATAACAACAGGACCCATGTTTGGCCGTGAAACTTCCAATCATTTTATGGATTTGGGAAATCAAAAAGTCGGACATGGCTTTGAATTATGGGAAGTAATGGCTGAAAAGGCAAAAAAACGACTTGCAATGCTCGACGAAATTCCATTGATTGAAGAAAATAAAAATTTGCAGTATCAAAAAGCAATAGAAGAATTTTATATTTCGTTTTTTGAAAACCAGGAAAGGTTTGTGGAAACATATCAACTGGCGGGGGAAGAAAAAATGGATGAAGCCATTGAGGTTATTAAAAAAACCAACCCCGATGAAACCATCCAGAGATACGCAGACGCAACAAAAATTGTTGGGTTTACTCCGGGGGAGAAAGCTTTGGTTTTTTCGATGAATACACGTTGGAAGGCCGATTATCTGAATTTGCGTCAAAGATTGGGAATTGAACCGATCAGGTATAAATTTTCGCCCACACAACATGACCCGCTGGCGCAGTCTCCCGGTAGTTATGCCTATTGGATAGATCAACAGGGCAATTGGTGGCTGTGTTTGTGGGAACATGAACTCAACTCTTGCTGCTTCACTGAGGATGCGAATCAGTCAGCTTTGAGCCTGGAAGAGAGTTTTGAGATGAAAATGACCACGATGCATGGACAGGCCCTGGCTCCCGGCACTTATGAATTAAAACTTGATTATCAGGCCGATGCTCCGTTTAACATTTTAATTTCCGGTAATAGGAATGAACTAACTGCTGCTGAATTCCCTGAGCATTCAAAACAAGGTTCCATCACTTTTGCCACCGCGAATGAAACGGTGAAGCTGGCTATAAAGCCGGGGAAAACCTTAAAGCTCAATGGAATGAGTCTGATACCTATGAATCCTGATTCCGGTTTGATGAGCAAGTGAAAATGACTGCCAACTTACTTGTCACAGGAGACTCTATATTCATCGGCTACACGCCGTTTGTGGAAAAAGCTTTGGCTCCGGCAACATGGTAGCCCATAACCCCGGAAATGGCGGTTCTACAGTCAGAGGTGTTGAAAATATTGAAAAATGGGTGGATAACAGGCAGTGGGATATTATTATCTTCGCTCACCAGTAAAGTAAATACAAAGCAACAATAGATTTAGTAACACTTAAAATTTAAAAAAATGAGAATGTACATCATTATCGCGGCAATAGGTATTATGCTGCTAAATATAAGTTGTATGAAGATGGACAAAAAGGTACCAAATATCGTTATTATCTATGCAGATGATATGGGCTATGGCGACCTTAACTGTCAAAATCCCGATTCGAAAATTCCAACACCAAATCTGGATAAACTGGCCTCGGAAGGTATGCGCTTCACTGATGCGCACAGTTCGTCCGGGGTATGCTCACCAAGTAGGTTTGGCTTGCTTACGGGCATGTATCATTGGCGCAGGCAACATGGTATTGTGAATTCATTTGGCAAACCATTTTTTAAAGATTCGGATATTACTTTGCCTCAATTATTAAAAACAAAAGGCTACACAACTGCCTGCATTGGTAAATGGCATTTAGGGTGGGATTGGCAATTTAAAAATGAACCTTCAGGAGAAGCTGAACAATTTGGTAAAACGGTGAAATTTTACCAACCGCAGGACATTGACTGGAGTAAACCGATAAAAGGCGGTCCGCTTTCGCGTGGTTTCGATTATTACTTTGGCGATGGCACCATCAATTTTCCACCTTATGCATGGATTGAAAATGATCGCTTGCTCGAGATTCCTACTGAAACAATGCTCGAAAGTAATGTAGGTTTCAAAACCAAAGAAGGCAGGTGGGAGTTCAGAAATGGTCCAAAAGTGAAAGACTGGAATCCTTACGAGGTTTTGCCAACGCTTACAAAAAAAGCGGTGGAATGGATAAAAAGCCGGAATGAAAATGAACCTTTCTTTCTTTATTTCCCGCTGCCATCACCTCACGCGCCCATTATTCCCAACGATGAGTTTGACAACAAGTCGATGGCAGGGGCGTATGGCGATTTTGTTTTTCAATCCGATTGGGTTGCCGGACAAGTATTGCAGGCGCTGAAAGAAAAAGGATTAGAAGAAAATACCATCATTATTTTTACTGCTGATAACGGTACTGAAGCGTATGCATGGGAACGTGCCGAAAAGTTTGGACATTTCAGCATGGGCAGTGATCGCGGACTGAAACAAGATGTGTGGGAAGGGGGGCATCATATTCCATTCATTTTTAAGTGGCCCGGACATACCAAAGCGGGTTCGGTTTCGAATGAAGTAATTTCGCAAGTGGACTTGATGGCTACGCTGGCCGGGATTGCAGGTGCTGAATTGCCCGAAAAAGCGGCTCCCGATAGTTACGATATCACACCGGTTTTAAAAGGTTCCAACTACAAATCACCACTCAGGGAAGCTATGGTACATAACACATATAAAGATATATGGGGACTCAGAAAAGGCGACTGGCTTTACATTAATAATTCAACCGGAAGTCAACGTGAAATGCCTGCGTCGTTTAAAAAGCTCAGAGGTTATAGCGATTTCACTACAGATGGTGTGCTTTTCGATATGGAAAAAGATCCGGAGCAACGCGTGAATTTGTACGAAAAATATCCCGAAAAAGTGAAGGAAATGAATCAAATGCTTCAGCAATATCGTGAAAGCGAAAGTACGGTAAAGCGTTAGTTTATAGAAGGACAAGTATTTGCAAGGAAAGTTTTGGTTCGATAGTTTTGTTTGAATATGAAAAAAATTAAATGCCTTTATCTGCTGATAGCATTTCTGAATTGTTCTTTTGCCCTTAAAAGCCAAAGTCTAACTTTTCAGGATTGTAGAATTGTTTTAAAAAATGATACATTGAGTATCACAAATAGTAAAATTCAACAACAATTTCTTTGGAATAGCGGTCAGTTGATTTTTCTTGGTATTAACAGGGCAGGAACAGATGCTAAGCTAATTACAAGAGGTAAGACACCTGATTTTATGGAATTTGGTGATTCAATCCTTTCGGAAAACGCGGAACTTAAATTGCGTACCAATCAATTTTCGGCTATGGATCCATTATATCTGGAAGCAGAAATCATTTATGCTTTACATGAGCTACAGGTAAAAAGAACCATCCGGATATTCCCCAATGAAGCTGCAATCACCCATTTTTTCTCACTAAAAGGTAAATCTTACAGGCATGAGAATGAGGCCCCGTCTGATGAAAAATTAGTGATGATTGAAAACAATCAAAGCCAAAAAATAACAAGTGCAGGAATAGGGAAAATACCACTTCAACATCCGCATTGGCAATTTGAAGCCATTAGCTTTACAGAGGCCACCGATCATCATAACACACTTGCAAGCAGTTATAATTTTGCTGCATACAATAAAGCTGAACGGGTACAGGGCAATGTTTTAATAGGCAGAAATACTTTGCAGAACACGGGTTTTTTCATCATCAAAGAATCTCCATTAAACAATAGTCAGGCAGACTATATAGGATATGATTTTGAGGCTGGTACAAATGAAGTCATTATTCATGGATTAGGAATTCCTGAAGAAAACATAAAGATTGAAACATGGACACAAGGCTATGGTTATACCATTGGCGTGGGCGAAGCCGACAGAAACTCTTTGCTGTATGATGCCAAGCGGTATCAGAAGCAAAAAAGAAGTTTGATAGAATCACGGGATGAAATGATTTTGGCCAATACCTGGGGCGATAGAAGCAGAGACAGCCGAATGACTGAAGCTTTTATTTTGGAGGAGTTGGAAGCCTGTGCAAAATTAGGTGTAACGCACCTGCAGTTAGATGACGGATGGCAACAAGGTTTATCTCGTAATTCTGCTTCTAAATCAGGCAGTAAATGGGACGACTGGAGCATAGACGACTGGAAGCCCAATATAGATCGCTTCCCTAATGGTTTTAATCCTATTTTAGAGTCCGCCAAACAGAAAAACATTGAAATTTGCCTTTGGTTTAACCCAGGAAAAATTGATGAGTATGCCAACTGGGAACGTGATGCTGACCTCTTGATCGGTTTTTATAAAAACTACGGAATAAAAATATTTAAAATCGATGGTATTGATCTGAGCAGCAAAACAGCCGAACTAAACCTGAGAAATTTCTTTGAAAAAGTAAAAGATACCACCCAGGGTAATGTGGTCTTCAATATAGATGTAACTGCCGGCCAACGCATGGGCTACTTTTACTTTATGGAATACGGAAATTTGTTTTTGGAAAACCGATATACCGATTGGGGAAATTACTATCCACACAGCACACTCAGGAATTTATGGATGCTGTCTCAATTTATACCGGCAGAAAAAATCCAGGTAGAGTTTTTAAACAAGTGGAGAAATCCTCAAAAATACCAGCAGAACGATCCCTTAGCGCCACAAAACATCCCCTTCGCCTACCAAATCGCCACTACTTTTGCAGGTCAGCCGCTGGCCTGGATGGAAGTGAGTCAATTACCCGAAGAAGCTTATGATGCTGCTGAACTGATAAAAAAATATAAGGAAATACAGCATGAATTTCACAAGGGCATAATTATGCCTGTGGGCGATGAACCGAACGGTCTAAATTGGACTGGTTTTCAGTCTGTTATAAATGATTCTGAAGGTTATATCTTAGTTTTTAGAGCATGGCATGATAGCAATCAAATGAAAATAAACACAGCTTTACCAAAAAGTGCTTTTGTAAGCTTTGAAAAAGTACTGGGAGATGGAGATTCATTTTCCGTTACCACAAATAAAGAAGCTGAGGTGGAGTTAAATTTACCCAACAAGCATAACTTTGTTATGTATAAATACACTTGCCAAAAATGAAATCAATGCAGTTTAAAAGAGATGTTGAAAATATTTGCAAATTGCAGGGGTTTCAAAATAAATAATCGTAATAAAACAAAATGAACAAATTAATTTCACTGTTAATCGTAATCACATTATTTTCCTGTCAAAAGCAAGGGAAAAAAACCGAAGTTTCAGAAGTAAATAAAAGTGTAAAGCCCAACATTGTTTACATTTTGGCCGATGACCTCGGCTACGGCGATTTGAGCTGTTATGGGCAAACCAACTTTTCAACGCCCAACATCGATAAACTGGCCGAAAACGGAATGAAGTTCACACAACATTATTCAGGTACAACGGTTTGTGCGCCTTCGCGGTCGTCGCTAATGACCGGCCAGCACACAGGCCACACGTTCATCAGGGGTAACAAGGAGATTCAGCCCGAAGGTCAACATCCGATTGAAGCCGGTGCAGTTACACTTGCCGAAGTGTTGCAGGAAGCAGGCTATGTTACCGGCGCTTTTGGAAAATGGGGACTGGGCTTTCCGGGTTCTGAGGGCGACCCCAATAACCAGGGGTTCTATGAATTTTACGGTTACAACTGTCAGCGGATGGGGCACAATTATTATCCTTACCATTTGTGGCACAACCAGGAAAAAATAATGCTTGAAGGAAATACCGGGAAAAAAACCGAAGAGTATGGCCCGGAAGTCATTCAGAAACAAGCCTTGAAATTTCTGGAAGACAACAAAGACAAGCCCTTTTTTATGTATTATCCGTCCATAATTCCCCACGCCGAACTTGTTGCGCCCGAAGAATACATGGCCAAATACCGCGAAAAATTTCTTCCCGAAAAAGTTTATAAAGGCGTTGACGATGGACCGGATTACAAAATCGGAGGTTACGGTTCGCAGCCCGAATCGCACGCTGCTTTTGCCGCTATGGTTGATTATTTAGATATGCAGGTGGGTGAAATTGTGGCAAAACTGAAAGAATTGGGTATTTATGAAAATACGCTGATAATTTTTACTTCAGACAACGGGCCACACCAGGAAGGCGGAGCTGACCCTGATTATTTCAACAGCAACGGAATTTTCAGGGGCTACAAACGCGATTTGTATGAAGGCGGAATCCGCGTGCCGATGATTGCAGTTTGGGATGGAAGAATTACCGCAGGAATCGAGTCAAACCACCTTTCGGCTTTTTGGGATGTGTTTCCAACAGTGGCCGAAATGACTGGAATTTCAACCCCTGAAAATATCGATGGCATTTCGTTTTTGCCAACCCTGCTTGGAAAAGAACAACCTCAACACGATTATTTGTATTGGGAATTTCATGAACGCGGCGGCAGAAAAGCGCTGCGCAAAGGCGACTGGAAATTGGTAAATTACGATGTATTCGACCCGGCAAAAACCACCGTGGAACTGTACAATCTTTCTACCGACATCGGCGAACAAAACAATGTGGCAAATGCAAATCCGGAAATTGTAAAGGAACTAACAGAACTCATGGAATCAGCCCGCACCGAATCGGAGATTTTCACCTTTAATTCAAAAACCATCATTAAGTAAAATGTAAAGGAAAATAGGAAGTCACATGAAGGGACTAAAAATTTGTTTGGTTTTAGCCATATTCAATTATTTTGGAGCGAATGGCCAAATTCCTCCTGAAATTCAGGATGAAAACATTTTTGGGGTAAATAAACTGCCGGCGCGCACTGCTTTCTGGCCTGCCCCTGATTTGCAGGAGGCTGGAAAAACGGACTATGATCACGCTGCCTGGGTAAAATCGCTCAATGGAAAATGGCAATTCCAGTGGTCACCCGATCCACAATCGAGGCCGGTAACGTTTTATAAACCCGGTTTTTCACGAAAGGACTGGGCAACAATTCAAGTACCTTCAACCATTGAACGGCAGGGATTTGGAGTGCCGCTTTACACCAACTCAATTTATCCCTTCAAGGCGAATCCACCTTTTGTGATGGATGAGACTGATCCAAAATACACAACTTTCAAACAGCGCAATCCGGTTGGTTCTTATTGCCGGACATTTACAGTTCCTGAAGAATGGACAGGGAAACGAATTATTCTTCATCTCGCCGGTTCAAGTTCCGGGACTTTTGTTTGGGTAAATGGCAAAAAAGTTGGCTACTCGCAGGATTCCCGGCTTCCGGCTGAGTTCGATCTGACGGATTTTCTGTGTTCAGGAGAAAACTTTCTGGCCATCGAAACTTACAAATATTCTGATGGTTCGTACCTCGAAGATCAGGATTACTGGCGTTTGAGTGGAATTTTCCGGGATGTTTTTATTCGTGCAGTGCCACAAACCACACTTTGGGATGTTTATGCACAACCTAAAGTAAATATTAAAAACAGTCAGGGCAGCATTGTTTTGCATTACTCGGCTGCCAATTTTTACGGAAGAACGGCGAAAAATTATTCGCTAACGGTTTCTGTTACATCTCCTGCCGGAAAATCGATTGTCGATAAAAAGAGTTTCAATCTTGTATCTTTTAATCCAGGTTTTAGTGATGAAATTATGCTGCCTGAGATTGATTTGGGCGAAGTTGAGTTGTGGTACGATGACAAACCACTTCAATATACCGTCTGGGTTGAACTGAAGCAAAAGAATCAAGTTGTTGAGGCGTACAAACTTCCGGTAGCTTTCCGTAAAATTGAGGTTTCGGGAAACACACTTTTGCTGAATGGACAGAAATTCAAAGTCAGGGGAGTTAACCGGCATGAGTTCTCTCCGGATCAGGGCTGGACAATTACCCGCGAAGAAATGGTTCGTGACCTGGAATTGATGAAACAAGCAAATGTCAATTTTGTGCGAAATGCCCATTATCCCAATGATCCGAGGTGGTACAAACTCTGCGGCCAGTACGGGATGATGGTAATGGACGAGGCAAATGTGGAATCGCACGGGTTGAGTTACCACAAACGCATATTGCCTGGCGATAAACCCGGATGGACTGCCGCCTGTGTTGACCGCATTAAACGGATGGTTATCCGCACCCGACAATTTCCTTCCGTAGTAATGTGGTCGCTGGGAAATGAAGCCGGCTACGGAAATGCTTTTCCCGAAATGCGCAAAGCCACCCATGCCAGCGATCCGGAAAAGCGGTTGATTCAGTATGCCGATATGAATGTGGCTGCCGACATGGACAGCCAAACCTATCCAACTATCGAATGGCTTAAACAGCATGTGCAAGGAGCGGCCACCCGTAAAGGAGAACGCGGAGAATCAACCAACGAAGAGCAACATGGCAAATACCCGTCTGGTAAACCATTTATGCTGAATGAATACGCTCATGCAATGGGCAATAGTTTGGGCAACTTCGATGATTACTGGAAACTTTTTTATCAGAATGACATGCTGGTTGGTGGTTTTGTCTGGGATTGGGTTGATCAGGCGCTGTATAAAAACAGGGTAAATCGTGCAGAAGGATTTGTGTATGGTGGTGATTTTGGCGATTTCCCGAATAACGGAAACTTTTGCATAAACGGACTAATAGGCGCCGACCGGATTCCGCACCCACATTATTACGAATTGCAAAAGGTTTATCAGCCTGTTTCGTTCAAATTGGTCAATACGAAACCTTTGGTTATCGAAATCAATAATCGCAACATGGCTACCAACTTGAACGAATACGATTTTCGTTACCAATTGATAGCTGATGGCCATCCCGTTGCGGCAGGACGACTGAATGTTGCAGATATTGCCCCGCTTACTCAAAAGCAAATTGTTCTGCCCGAAGTAACAGATTTTGATCCCATAAAAGAGTATTTCCTTACCGTTTCGTTTCTCTTGAAAGAAGATTGTACCTGGGCAAAGCAAGGTCATGTTGTTGCATGGGAGCAATTTCAGTTGAGCAGTCTTGAAATTAATAACCAACCTGTTTCATTAAAAGGGATTTCTAATATAGAATCAACAGAAACCGGAACCTGTTATATGCTATCCAATGATCGTTTTTCAGTTACCATTGATAAATCAACCGGAATGATTTCTGAATACAAAGTGGGTAACGAAGTTTGGATTGACGGAGCTGTGCGTTTTAATTTCTGGCGCGCCCTCACCGATAATGATCAAGGATGGAAGGTTGATCAGAAAATGGGCGTATGGAAGGATGAAGGCGAAAAATACAAGCTATTAAGCCTTTTGATAAATGAAACTGACAGCAATACTATTGAGGTAAAATCAAGCTACTTGTTCGAAGCTACAAAATCAAAACTTGATATTCAAAACTGTATTTATCCCGACGGTACAATTGATGTGGATTATCATCTTTCAATACCTGAAGATGCACCAAATGTCCCGCGTGTTGGCCTTCAGTTTTCCTTAAGGCCTGAATTTCAAAACATAGAATGGTATGGCCGCGGCCCTCATGAAAATTATGTGGATCGTAAATCAGGAGCTGCGATTGGTATTTATCAGTCAACACTCGGTAATTTTATTACGCCTTATGTCAGACCGCAGGAAAATGCCAACCGTTGCGATGTCCGATGGATTTTATTCAATAGTAACAACAAACAATCACTAAGTTTTGAAGCAAATCATGGTGGTGAATTTTCAGCAAGTGCCTGGCCTTATTCTCAAAAGTGGCTGGAACAGGCCACCCATGATTTTGAAATGGTTAAAGAGGGTTTGATAACCATGAATATTGACTGTGCCCAGATGGGGGTAGGTGGGGACAATTCATGGGGTTTGCCGGTTAATGAGACATATTTATTAAAACCAGGAATTTACAAATATAAGTTCAGGATAAAAGTTAAATGATTAAATTTATTAATTATAGAAACATTAGATGCAACGAAAATCGAACCGAGATTTAAACACCTGGTTTTGGTTTCATGCAATCCGCCCCGGCTAATATGGATAAGCAGGCCGGCAAAGGCGATGGATAAAACGGCGACAGCAACAATTAAGATTTTATACGGCCATTTTTTTAGTTTAACAAGGCCATACGCTGCTGCCAGATAAAGCAAACTGCAGATAAAGTTTGCCCAAACAACAAGCAGCACATAGTTTCCTTCTTTGGCCCTGATGCCAAACAAATCAAAAATGATGAACTACTCAGACATAAGGTTAGTAATCCAAAGACTGCCAACACTGATGCCAATAAATAAGGAAGCGCTCGTTTCATAATTACTTAATTGAAAGGATATAGTCAACCATTGCTTCTAATTCTTTTGCAGACAAAGCTTTTGTAACAGCTATTTGTGGTTGCATCACGATAGCCTGCGACGGATCAACAATGGCTTTGCCATCTCCTTTCAGGAATGCAGTCAAACCCGCTTTGTTTCCTGAATAAGCCTTTGCAATATCTTTGGTAGAAGGGCCAACCAGTTTAGTATTCAATTGGTGGCAAACCAGGCAGCCTTTGTCAGAATATAGTTTTTCTCCAATGCCGACACTTTCAGAAGCTATCCGGGTGGGTTTTTCTTCAGTTAGGCCTGGCTTAAAATCGCTTGTTTGCACTGTTTCGGTGCGTTTTTGATTATCCTTTTTCGGATCGCGGCATGATGCACTCATTACTAAAACCAAACTAATTGTGATAAGCATTTCTTTTTTCATGTTGAAAATTTTAAATTGTTTTAAATTGTTTTATTTTAATCATTTTCGATTTATTTTTTGGCTCGCTAAGCCTTGATCATAACCAACAGCACTTTAAACTGTTCAACAGCATGTAAGACATGTGATACTTTTGCCGGCCTTTTAGTTGTATATCTAATTCGACAATTCAAACATTCTCAGAATCGGCCTTCTTGCTTTTTCCATGATTTCAGGACTTATGTTCACTTCAAATTTTTCCTCATTCAGGCTGTCGTATATTTTTTGCAGGTCGTGCAGTTTCATAAACCGGCAATCGCTGCAGCCGCAGGTTGAATCAATTGGTGGCGCCGGAATGAAAGTTTTCTGCGGATTGTGTTTCCGCATTTGATGAAGGATACCTGATTCTGTAGCCACAATGTATTCACTTCCGCCGTCAGTTTCAACAAACTTCAGGAGCGCCGATGTTGAGCCAATAAAATCGGCAGCTATCAGAACCGGTCTTAGACATTCGGGATGCGCAATTAATTTGGCCTTTGGGTGAGTTTTTAGTATGGTCAGCATCTTCTCCAATGAAAATTCTTCGTGAACGTGACAAGCGCCATCCCAGAGAACCATATTTCTCCCTGTAATACTGTTCAGGTAATTCCCTAAATTCCGGTCAGGCGCAAAAATTATTTTTTGCTCTTTTGGAATGCTTTCGATGATTCGGACCGCATTTGTTGAGGTGCAGGTAATATCGGTCATGGCCTTAATTTCTGCTGTAGTATTGACATAAGCAACAACCAGATGGTTGGGATATTTTTCCCTGAATTTCTTAAAATCCTCAGCGGGACACGATTCGGCAAGGGAACAGCCCGCATTTGGGTCGGGAATGAAAACCTTTTTTTGAGGCGATAATATTTTGGCAGTTTCAGCCATAAAATTCACCCCTGCAAACACAATGATATCTGCATCTGTATCCGCAGATTTCCTTGACAGGTCAAGGCTGTCGCCAACAAAATCGGCGATTTCCTGTATCTCAGGAATCTGGTAATAATGCGCCAGGATAACCGCGTTTTTCGCTTTCCTGAGTGTATTAATCTGATTGATCAGAACGTCATTCTCGTTCATCATTTTCCCTTTTTATACGATTGTTTTTTCTGTAATATTCAAGTCAGAAGCATGTCCATTAATCGGCCTGCACGTTGCAATTCAGACAGGCCAGCGCGTATGCGTCATATTCATCGTAAGCTGGTCCCGGTTTTCCGTTAATGGTTATAATCCGGTCGATACGGACCTCGTTCCCGGATTTGAAAACCAAATATTCTTCAAAAGCCACTTTTTTTATCAAACCGGTAATTTTGCCCTTTACTTCTTCCACATCGCTTCCAGTTCCAAAATAGAATACTCTAATCGATTCCTTTTCCTGTTCTTCTGTAAACATGTCGTAATAATCGGGGTGTATGGGACTAAATTGTGTTTTCATAACTTGCTTTTTTATATTCTTTTATTATGGTTTTTCGCGACAATACTTTGCAATTGATTCGACGTGGATTATCTTATTTATAATCTGTTTAATGTAGCCTCACGTTTATTAATTTTATTAACCAACGACTGAATTGATAGTTTGTTCACCAGCTTGACAGGCTACCTGTTTGCCCTTGTTATGTTTTTTTGCATATTTCCCCTATAGGATTTTTGGCGGTCTGGTTAAAAATAGCTATCTTTAAAACGTTAAAATCCAGTGCGTTGAATACAACAAAAACACCAAAGTTTTAACATAATTAAATAAATGTTATGGGGAAATACTGATACTTACCCCAACGGGCAGGGTACGAAAAACCCTGAAAATATTATCCCAAAAAATATTTTTTCCAACCATGCTTAAACCGTTGAAAACCAAGAGAAGTATTTTTTTACCGAATTAATGCATATTATTACTGAGAACAAAGAAGTTTTGTATTTCAGCGAAATTAAGGTTCTATGTTGTGTAGGGTTTTTGAAAAGTTTTTAATTCCATTTAAACAATTACTTTCCATTTAGGAATTCCAAAAATTCCGCCTCTTTCAAAATATTCTCTGATTTCTCACCTAATGCATTTACCGGATTAATAATTTTTACAGAATTTGCAGGTAGCAACGAAATCAAATCTTTAAAATCATATAATGGCAAACTTCCGGGAACCACGCCAAAAGCAAGTTTTGGTGAATAGTGTTCAGTTTGAATCAGGCTGAGGTTTGATTCCAGCGGATTCAGCAAAACTGTTTTGTTAAATGAATTTTTTAATACTGAATAATGCAAAAGGGGTGAACTCATTATTACTTCCGAAAATACATCTGTTTCAGTTCCGGGAAAATCTTTTTGAATAAACTGAACCAGCAAGTCAATCGCTTCGGCTTGAATTCCGGCGATACTTTTCCCAACCAAATTTGCCCCGAAAGTATAATTAAACGGGACTTTCTGAATAAATCCGTCACCACGAAAAGTAGGGTCATTCAATTCTCCAATTCCAGGCAAATCAGCAGAAATGATCGTGTAACCACCATTCAGAAATTCAGCCAATAACGGGGAATCCAAAATTTTCTCTTTTCCTTCTTCCGGCAGCCAAACCATGTTTTTTGTGGTTTTTGAATTGGGTTTCGAAATCACGTAAACCGGCAGTGCATAATCCTTTTTATCGTTTTCGAGAAAGTATTTTTTTACCTCGAAATTCTCAGCAGTTATTTTTCCGGTGAAAACTGCTGCGGTTAATTTGCGGCTAAAATCAATTCCGGCTGTTTCTGCAATTTTTGCTTTCAGTTTGTTTTGAGCAACTTTTTCTTCTTTAAAGTATTTCCGGTTCAAACTGAATACTGTTTCTCCTTTCAACGAAGTTCTGATTTGTCCGGTTGTGGTACACCAAAGTTCTTCAACACTGAAAGGCTTGATTTCATGGTCTGAATTGTCGCCCGGAAGTTGCAGGTGTTTTTGAAAGAAAGCGTACAAAGTTTCGCGGTTGTTTTTTGTCGATTCGTGTTTCCCAAAATCTTCTGTAAACTGAATATTTTCTGGCATTCCAAAAGCTGCGTAAGATTTTTGTACTTCTGCAAATGTTTCTCTCGCACCCTGCTGACTGAAAAAATCGTGTGTAGTGGTTATTATCAAAGCAGGTTTTGGTGCGCGGATATGCAGAAAATCGGCGTGGTCCATTCCGTTTTTGATAAAATGATATGGGTTTTGTTCAGCGTCCTGCGGACCAATGGATTGCAGCAATCGTTTAAAACTGGTAATGTAACATTCGGGCGCTA
>Ga0100393_10001303_pt1 | contig 25600 bp, 19 predicted proteins | sample CryGeymeta201517_FD_81546 | JGI IMG/M metagenome (GOLD analysis project Ga0100393, IMG submission 81546) | Groundwater microbial communities from Crystal Geyser aquifers in Utah, USA - Crystal Geyser metaG 2015-17 | ecosystem: Environmental > Aquatic > Deep subsurface > Groundwater | place... | reverse complement strand
GCCAGCAGCACGCCTCCCACGCAGGACTCGTACACCAACTGGAGTGCCCTGGCGTCATAGCCGTGCGCCTCTGCATTGGTCCACGTCCACTGCGAGACCCACCCTGTGTAGGCGCTCATCACTCCCACGACAACGACAAGATGTGCGAAGCACAGCAGCAGCTTGGTGCGCCAGATCCTGCGCCGCCCGACGGGAAGGGCGTTCAGGAACGGATTCAGCCCCGAGGCGCGCTCGCCCACCAGGAGACTGATGTTGGCCAACAGCGTCACAAGTGGCGGGAAGAGCAGCAGCAGTTGGCAGGCCACGTCGTGGAATGCGTGCGGGTGCCTGCTCACGAGCACAATGGCTAGCCCGGCGACCCAGGCGGCGGCCAGGAGGAGGCCGCGGAGGCGGAGGTCCTTGGACACGAGCGCCACGAACGGCCTGCTGCACGGGGGCGAGGCGAAGGGTGCGCGGTTCACTGAGTCACCTCCGGTGACGCCAACAGATTGGTGGTGTTGCCGGACTCGGGATCTACTCTGAGCACGCGGCCATCGCTCAGGACGACAACGATCCCTGCCGACCGGTGCCAGCCCAGTCCCAGAACGGCACCGACCCGACCGCCGTAAGACTTCAACCAGGGAGGCGCCGACTGCTCGCACTCTGCGTCGGTGAGTGGTGTCAGCTCGCGCGGCGTATTCCCGCGAGTCGCGACTGAGAACAGCCCGGCCGTGTAGTGGTAGAAGTAGCGCGGAGGGAGCTGCCACCAGCGGGGAAGCCGCCTCCCAACGTCCAGACCTGTCCAGCGCTGCGCCGTGTGCGCGACGGCGAAGGCGAGGGTCTGCCCGTCCGGAGAGACGCTCGCGTGAGAGATCGTCGAGCCCATGAACGTCAGATCGCCGGGATCGCTCTTTTCACCGCGCCGTCGCTTGTCTTGGCGAGTGACCGGCAGCTTCGCACAGCGTGGGCTGAACGGTGTCGAGTGGGTGTGGCGCAGCGACGGAACCTCGAACCTCTGGATCACCCATCGATCGGGCTCGTGGTCCGGATTCAGCGGGTCGGTGGAGATCGCCTCGGGGTAGGCGGCTTCCAGCACGAAGCGGCCCAGACGGCGGCTGTGAGTGCTGCTGCCTCCTTCCTGCTCCAGTATGCGGCGTGCGGCGAGAGGCAGGTCGAGGTTCGCGGAACGGCACACGTCGCGTAGCCCCAGACTCCCGTCGTCCCTGTTGAGTACGTTGAGTATGGCCGTGAGCAGCAGCCTCGGTGGCGGCGAGGTGTCCTCGTAGTCCGCCAGAAGGTGGAGTGTCCGGGTGGACAACTGCTTGCGGAGGTGCCGCGAAACCGGGTCGCGGGCATCGCGCAGGGCCCGCACGAGCGCGCGAGGGCTCTTCAGGCTATCGCCCGTGAGCGGCATCACCTCGTCCAAACGGACGAACGCGAACAGCGCTCGTCCGTCGGCTTCCCACGCGAGCGCGGTCGGGGCGCCGGGGAGCCACGGGGTGGTTCCAGGTTGGGCAGCATCTTCTCTGAGCAGGTAGCCACGGTAGCAGCCGGCGTTCTCTCCGGTTCCGGTTGCACAGAGCACCAGTTGCTTACCGTCGGGAGAGGCGAGCCACTTCACTTCGTGGTGCTCGCCAGCCTCACCCACGACGGTGGTCCGGTTGCCCGTGCGGAGGTCGAGCGTGAGGATGCGCGCGATGTTCTGGGATGAGTTGGCGTGGGTCCCCGGGTCTCCCTCTCCGTAGCCGTCTGGATACTCGCCCAGCCACACGGACCGTCCGTTCGGCGCCCAGAACAGAAACCCCAGTCTCTCCGATCCCGCGATGAGCTGTCCCGCCGGGTGCTGCAGCCCGAAGCAAAGGAGCTTGTCCTGCTTTTCGATCGGAGTATCCTCGTCACTGCCGTACCGAGCCAGCACCGATCCGGTTCGTGGGTGCGCTGCGAGCAGGTCGGGTCTGGGCGGCCTGCGGACTGCTTGTCGGATCGCGGACGGGAGAGGTAGCGGCCGCAGCCGGCGTTCGTCGAAGCTCCAGTAGTGCCTGCCGAAGGTGGAGTCGGTCGGCCGCGCCTCGCGTAGCATGAGCGACCTGCCAACCTCCCACCACTGAGCGTCCGGTCCAGGCGCGACAAGCTGCCATCGTCTCTGCGGTACGTCACACAGCCAGACCCAGCCGCCTCGTTCGCGGGCCAGGCGCCGCTGCGTGGTGGAGAGCACCACGTGTGAGGCGTCCGGGGACAGAAGCGCGTTGCTCACGCGAGCCGAGTCGCGCAGCCGAGGGCGGGAGGAAAGGACCTGCACCGGGAGACCGGCGATTCCGGCGCCAAGGGCAGCAGACACCCAAGCCGCCAGCACGCGCCGCCCTCGCTTCCAGTGATCCAAGGCGGCGACGCGGGACTCACACCATAGGGCTGCGCCAAGCACACCCATCGCCGCCACCGCCAGCTCGCCCATGAACAGCCAGTCCATCGGCGGCTGGCCGAGCGTGTTGACGACGCCCACGCGAAACAGCCCGTTCAGAGCGATCGCGCCCCAGACGAGGGCGACGACGGCAACAACCCAGTCGAAGGCCGCCAGCTCCGCCCTCCGCGCCCGAAGCGCAGCGGCGATGCCCATGGCGAGCAGCCACGCGACCATGGGCGCACCGGGCCAGAGGAGTACGGAGATGGCCTGGCGGGTGTGGCCTGTGCCCGCGTCGCTGCGCAAGTGGGTCGTGTGGAGCATGACTGCGCCGACGCCGACAGTAGCGACGACCGAGACGAGGGCGCACGCCATCCCCGAAGCCAGCTTCGCCCGCAGTCGCGTTGCCCGGGCCAACGGCAGCGAGGCGGCAAGCGCTTCCGTCCCGAGCGCGGACTCGCGCGTCAGCAGTACAAGGCACACCAAGAGGAACGTGACCAACGGGGCGAGCGCGCAGAACCACAGCCCGGGCCAGTCGCCCCAGGCGAAGACAAGCGACGGAGCGGCGCCGAGCACAAGCAACAGGACCCACAGCGCCAACACCGCTCGATTCGCTCGAAGCTCCTTCTTGGCAAGATCCCAGATCATGGCCTCACTCCGTGGACTCCTCGGTCGCGTCGGCCACGGCCGCCCCGAGCCGCTCCTCCAGCCGAACCGGCCCGGTGTAGGCGATGAAGATCTCCTCCAGGCTCAACGGCACCGCTTCGGCGCTGGTTGCGCCGAGCCGCCGCACCTGCTCGACCATGTCGGCACGGAAGCCCTGCACTGTCAGCAGCAGTTCGCGCTCGCGCCGACGGGAGCGAACGAGGTTGCCGGCAAGCTCGCCGACTTGCTCGGGCGGCGCGCCGGCGAAGGTGGCGCGGATCTGCTGGACCGATCCCTTCAACTCGTCCAGCGGCTGTTGGACGATGAGCCTGCCCCGGTGGAGAATGCCCACCCAGTCGCACACGCGCTCCAGGTCGTCGATGATGTGCGAGGAGATGAGCGCCGTGCGGCCCGCCTGCTCCGACAGCTCGACGAGGGTCTCCAGGAACTGGCGGCGGACGACGGCGTCCAGACCCGACGTGGACTCATCCATCAGCAGCAGTTCCGGCTCGTGCGCCAGCGCCAACACCAGCGCCATCTGCGCCTTCGTGCCGCGCGACAGCTCGCCAAGCCTCCTGTCGCGCGGGAGGTCGAGCCGATCCAGCAGCTCGTTCTGCCAGGCGAGGCTCCAGGTTGGGTAGAACGTGGCGCAGAACCGGCACAGTTCCTCGACGGTGTAGAACTCGTACATCTTCTGCCCGTCGGCCACGTGCCCGACGCGCTGCTTCATGGGCACTTCGTCCTTCATCGGGTCGAAGCCGAGGACGCTGACCTCGCCGGTGTCCGCTTCGAGCAGGCCCATGAGCAGTTGCACAGCCGTCGTCTTCCCGGCGCCGTTCCGCCCCAGCAGACCGTAGACGCTCCCGCGAGGGACCCGCAGGTTCAGCCCGTCCAGCGCGACCGTTTCCCGGTAGAGCCGGCTGCCATCGTGGCCGCCGCGAAGCACGCCGCAGATGCCGCGCCACGACCAGAAGCGTTTCGTCACCTCGCGGGTTTCGACTGCCAAGTCCATAGCGACCTCCTCACTCAGGCTCCTTGCCGAGTACCGCGCGCCAGCGTTGGTTGACCAAGTCGGTGATCTCAGTAGTCGTTAACCCCAGTTGCCGCGCTTGCACGACCAATTGGTCGAGTTGGGGTTCGAGGAGCCGGGCACGCTCGTCCGCGCTCGACCGCACTGCGCTCGCGGCCACGAACGTCCCCGAGCCGCGCCGTCGCTCCAGCACGCCTTCTCGCTCCAGCTCCGTGTATGCCTTTGCAGCAGTGTTGATGTTGATCAGCAGCTCCAACGCCAGTTCCCGCGCCGCCGGCAGCCTGTCACCCGGCGACAACGCGCCGCTCACGACCAGATGCTTGATCTGGTTCATGATCTGGAGGTAGACGGGCAAGCCGTCCTTTGGGTTGACGCGGATGAGCATTGGTGAGGAGTTGTATAGATAACTATATAAATCTCAGCCCATGGTACACCACGCGCTCACAACCGTCAAGTGGCGCTCCACCACGCTGTCGCGTACCAGCACGGGGCGGCGTCCACACGGAAGGTTGGCGGTGCGCTGACGCACGGGTTACAGTGGCCAGAGTTCGGCAACCATTCACCACCCGCCGCTGACCAGTGACTACCTCCTGCCCGCCAACCGACTGCCACCCGAGACGCTCTGCACCCGCTCCCAACGGGCTGCGTCCGCTGCTGATCGGCAGCTTGCTGTGCGCCTTCGTCGGTGTTGCGTTCCCGTACGGCAATTTGGTGGTGCGGGGGACACGGCCGGCGAACACTTCTCTGCCGTTCGGTGTGGTGGCGGTGTTTTTCGTGGTGGTGTTGGCGAACCGGGCGTTGCGGCGCTGGCGGCTAAGGCGGGACGAACTCCTGGTAGTGTTCGTGATGCTGCTGATTGCGGCGGCGGTGCCGACGTGGGGGATGGTGGGGCAGTTGCTGCCGATCATGACCGGCGTCTTCTACTACGCCTCCCCGGAGAACAAGTGGGAGGACTTGCTTCACCCGCATTTGCCCGACTGGTTCGCACCACACGGAGAGGAGACCATTCGGTACTTCTACGAGGGTGCGCCGGCCGGCTGGAAGGTCCCGTGGGGAGAGTGGGTCGGTCCGCTGCTGGCGTGGGCCGGACTGATCGCCGCGTTTTACGTGGTCAGCACTTGCCTGATGCTGCTGTTGCGTCGGCAGTGGGTGGAGCAGGAGCACCTGATCTACCCGTTGATGCGCTTGCCGGTGGAGATGGTGGAGGAGGACCCTCGGGGGGAGGCGCCGTTCTGGCGCAATCGGCTGATGTGGGCGGGGTTTGCGGGCGTCGCGGGCGCCACGACGATCAACGCGCTGCACGGCTACTTCCCGGTGGTGCCGCTGCTGCCCCTACGTGCTGACCTGCCGATCCGGGTTGCCCAGGAGCTTGTGGTCGCCCGGTTCTGGCTCAACTTCTCCGTGGTAGGGTTTGCGTACCTGATCAACGCGCAAGTGGCGTTCAGTCTGTGGTTCTTCTGCTTGGTGACGAGTTGGCAGTCGCCGTTGATGCGGCTTGCCGGCCTCAATACGGGCCCGCATGAGATCTACTGCGCAGACACGCCGGTGGTGTCGTACCAGGCGTTCGGCGGGATGCTGGTGATGGTGGGGCTGGGTCTCTGGAATGCGCGGGAGGACTTGGCGAGGGTGATGGGGTGGAGACCTGCGGTCGCCGAGGCGGGGGCGGTCGGGAGACCGCCCCCGAGCGAGGGCGGCGGCGGGGACGCAAGTGTTGCCGGTGATCGCGTCGCCTTGTTTCTGTTCGTGGCTGGGTGCGTCGCCATCGTGGCCTGGCTCTCGGCGTCTGGGCTGCCCGTCGGGGCTGGAGTCACCTTCCTGACGGCGGCGCTGGTGATGTTCGTCGCGCTGACCCGGGGGATTGTCCAGGGCGGCGTGCCGATATCGCGGGCGGTGCTGATTCCGCAATCGTTCACCGTGTACCTATTGGGGACGCAGCGAATCGGGCCGGCGGGGTTGGCGGCATTGGCTGGATCGTTCGCGTGGACAGCAGACATCCGTGTGTTCCTGATGCCCTTCTTCGCCCATGCGCTCAAGGTGTGGCATGAGCTGCGGACCCGGCGACGCGACCTGTTGGCTGCCGTTGCGCTGGCCCTTGTGGTCAGCTTTGCCGGGTCGGTCTACGTGACGATTCTGTGGGCGTACCGGTACGGCGGACTGAACCTCAGCGCGTGGCTGTTCGACGGCAACCCGAGGGTCGCCTTCACCTACGCCAGCTCCCTGATGCAGAATCCGGTCAACACCGAGTGGTGGCGCTTCGGGTGGCTGGCGGCGGGGGCTGTCGCCATGTACGGGCTGACCGCCGCCAACGCCCTGTTCTCGTGGTGGCCGTTCCACCCGTTGGGGTTCGCCATCGGGCCGACCCAGCCGGTGGTCGATCTGTGGTTCTCGATCTTCCTCGGCTGGCTGCTGAAGGTGTTGCTGCTGCGCTACGGGGGCTACCGGTTGTATCATCGGCTGACGTACGTGCTGTTGGGCGCCATCCTGGGGCAGTTCGTTGCCTGTGGCTTCTGGACGGTGATCGACGCGCTGGTTGGGGCGAAGGGGCACATGCTGTACGTGTACTGAGCTCAGCCCGCGCCCCTCTGTCCCGGCTACTGGATAAACGCCACCTGGCACCGTTTCAGTGCATCCCAGGCCCGATCGACCTGCTTCATCCGCGCCAAGTCGCCGGGAGCGACAACGGGGTACCACGGGCCTGGGCCGGTGACGCCTCTCGCCCGGATGATCAGCGGTCGCTTGCCGGCGCGGCCGGCCCGGGCGGCGCCGACGGAGTGGTAGTAGGCCACGATGCCGACGCTGATCACCTGGTCGAAGGAGCTGTCCTCCCCCCAGCGGACGTTGTCCTTGTTTGTGACACACAGGCGGGGCGACATGGCACGCGCCAGACCAAGCCCGCTGCAGTCGATGATCACGCCGGAGTAGCCCTCGTTTTCACCTACCGGCGCCAGTGAGCGCTCGCCATCGCCGCCGCCCGGAGCCGGTTGCCGCTTGGGCCCGGCGAAGTCGCCGGCTGTGCCGCGCCCCGTCCCCTCACCGCCGGCTGCCGGGCCGGCTCCGGGCCGACCGAGACCGGTGCCCGGCAGTGCGCCGATCGTCCCCGGCGTCCGCGGGCCTGTCCGTGACGCGTCACCACCTACCGGACCGGCCGGGACAGCACTATTGCGCGCATACGTCCCTCCTGCCTCTGGCGCACGAAGGGGCCCGCGTTCAGGAAGCGTGGTCGAGGAGTCGCGGGGGACGGGGCTTGTCGGCGAGGGGGGAGCTGTCGAGTCGCTCCGTGCCGAGTCACCTCCCCGGCGACCGGGCGTTGGCCTCGCGGAGACCGGCAGCTCGCGCTGGGTGCTGCGCTGCGGTGCGCGGGTGGTGCCGCCAGGTTCCGAGCGTAGCGCAAGGCGAGGCAGCATTGCACTGCGGCCCCGCCGCTGCACGGGTTCCCGCCGGACAACCGGCACCAACCGATCCGGCACCGGCCGCGCCAAGCGGCGAGGCGCCGGCGGCGGATCATTGGGACGGACCACCCGAGCGACTCGGAGGACTCGTGATTCCGGAGTCGCGTCGGCCTCATGGGGGAGCTGGACTGGCCCGCGCAGGGCACCGAGGAACAGCCCGTGCACACACACGGACAACAGAGCCGACTTCTCGAATCTGGAGAATGGAAGCTGCATCGTCTGGCTGCGGTCTGCGTCGGCGTTTGGCGATTGCCGTCACGCTGCCATTAGACTGTGCCAAGTTCCCGAGGTTCCTGTCGGCCGGTCGCCCTATAGCTTGACGATGTTGCCCTCCAACCCGGCGAACGCGTTGCGGGTGTCGATGATGAGTTGCGCTTTGTCAGCAATGTCGGCGTAGTCGTATGCAGTGTGGTTCGTCATCAGCAGCACGCAGTCTGCCTGCTGAATCAGCTCCGACGTGAGTGGCTCAGTCTTGAGCGGGTGCCCGTTCCACCGGGCCTCGACGACATGCGGGTCGCTCACGATGAGGTTGGCTTCCTTCGACAGCAGCAGGTCGGCAACCTTGAGTGAGGGCGACTCGCGAACGTCGTTCACATCAGGCTTGTAGGCGAGCCCCAACATCAGGACCGTTGACCCTTTGACGCTCTTCCCGCGCGCGTTCAGGGCGTCGCTCACCTTGCTGAGCACGAATCCTGGCATTGCGGCGTTCACCTCGCCTGAGAGCTCGATGAACCGGGTGCGGAAGTCGTACTCGTGTGCTTTCCAGGAGAGATAGAAGGGGTCGATGGGAATGCAGTGCCCGCCGAGACCGGGGCCGGGGGTGAACTTCATGAACCCGTAGGGCTTGGTAGCGGCCGCCTCGATGACCTCCCACACGTCGATGCCCATCCGGTCGCACAGCAGTGCCATCTCGTTGATGAGGGCGATGTTGACACTGCGGAAGATGTTCTCCAGCAGTTTGCACGTCTCCGCGACCTTCGGACAGGACACCGGCACCACGCGGTCGATGATCTGAGCGTACAGCGCGCAAGCGGCTTCGGTGCACTCGGCGGTGATCCCACCGACTACTTTGGGGACGGCGCGGAGCGGGAACTTCTCGTTGCCCGGGTCGATCCGCTCCGGGGAGAATGCCAGGTGGAAGTCCACCCCCAACTGCCAGCCGGCCTTCTCCAACTGAGGAAGCACAATCTCCTCGGTGGTGCCGGGGTAGGTCGTGCTCTCCAGGATCACGAGCTGCGGCGGGCGCAGGTGTTCGGCGATGGCTGCGGTGGCTGAGACCACGTACGACAGATCAGGGTCTCGGGTTTTGCTGAGCGGCGTCGGGACGCAGACGATCACTGCATCCGCACGGCGAATGGGGCTCATCTCCGTGGTGGCACGCAGCTTGCCGGCGTCCACCAGCTTGCTGATCGCTTCGTCCTCAATCTCCAGCAGGTAGGACTTGCCCTCGCGCAACTGGCGGACGCGCGCTTCGTCGACATCGACCGCCCACACCTCGAAGCCGGCTTCGCCCAAGGCGAGGGCCAACGGTAAGCCGACATACCCCATGCCCATAACAGCGACTTCCGCCGTGCAGTTCTGCAGTTTCTCAACCAGTTCCATCTGTCACACTCCTCCAAGAACGCAATCGCCCTCTCCGCCGGCCGGTGCAAGGTCGCTTTGTACCATGTTATTGCCCAACTTCGGCCACTGCGCCCTCGCGCGGGCAGCCGAAGCACGCCGGCAACACTGCGACCGGCGGCGCTTTGGCAGGGAAGTTGCAGCGGAAGAAGTCGCGACAGGCCGGCCGGAGCAGAACGCCTGTCCCCTCAATACCCCCGCACCCCCTCGGCACCGCCGGCGGGAACCCGACGACGCAAGGAGTTGTTGCCCTGTGAAAGTGATCGTATGCGAGAATGCGGCTGCTGTCGGCCGCGTGTCGGCAGACCTCGTGGCTGCCGACATCAAGGCGAAGGAAGGCAAGTACGTCCTGGGACTGGCGACGGGAAGCACCCCGCTGCCGCTCTACGGCGAGTTGATCGCCCGGCACCGCGCCGGCGAGCTGTGCTTCGCCAATGTGACTTCGTTCAACCTGGACGAGTACTACCCCATTGCCCCCAACCACGACCAGAGCTACTACTACTTCATGTGGCTCAACCTGTTCGCCCACATCAACATCTGCTTGCGGCGGACGAACGTGCTCAACGGCCTGGCGACCGACCCGAAGGCCGAGTGCAAGGCGTATGAGAAGCGGATCAAGGCCGAGGGCGGCATCGACTTGCAGGTGCTGGGCATCGGCGGCAACGGCCACATCGCCTTCAACGAGCCCGGCTCCGGCCCCAAGTCGCGCACGCGCGTGGTCAAGCTGGACGAGAAGACCCGGAAAGACAACTCCCGGTTCTTCAACAACAAGATCGAGGACGTGCCCACCCACGCCCTGTCCATGGGCATCGGCACCATCTTCGAGGCGCGCAAGAACATCCTGCTCGCGACGGGCGGGTACAAGGGCGAAGCCATCGTCAGTTCCGTCCTGGAGCCGCCCACGCCCAAAGTGCCGGCGTCACTCCTGCAGGACCACCCCGACGTGGCATTCCTCATCGACACCGACTGCGCCAAGGCCTTCCTGGCGAAGACCAACGACGGCAAGAAACTGCCCAAGGGCGTGACGCTCGAGATCGTGCAGTAGCCATTTCTCTCAGCCTAACGTGAGACGGGGAGCGGAAGTATCCACTTCCGGTCCCCGTTTGGTTCCGGGCCAGCGTAGCCGCCGGCGCCAGCCGGTGGACCCGGGTTCGTTCGTCCGAGAGTGGCACTCCTGGACGAACGAAGCAGTTCCGGCGGAGCTCGGGCGGGTGAGCCGGTGTCCGCGAGAGCACGCTGCTCCAGGTCGCCAACGCCTACTCGCGGCGTCTCCTGAACCTCCGCACGGCCAGCACCACGACAACGGCCGGCAGCCAGAAGACGCCGAAGAGGACGAGGTATGTCAGCATCGTTGCCAGCGTCTGCGCGAAGACGACGACGGCGTGCCAGGCGCTCTTGACGTGGTTCAGCCAGACCCATCTCGGTTCGGGCAGGTGGAGGACGGTGGCCTTTTCGGTCAGCGTGACGGTGAGGGTTGCCAGGGCGACCTGGAACTTCAGGTAGCGGAGCTGACCCTCCAGTGACTCGATCTGACCGCGCACGTCGGTGAGGCGTTGGTGGACTGCGAGCGTGTCCTTGATGGTCTTCGCCCGCTTCATGATGTCGAGGATGCGCTCCTCTTCCGCCTTCAGGTTGCGAACCTGTGCGTCGAGGTCGACGTACTTCTGCGTCACGTCCTCCGCCGCTTGCGTCTCAGCGACGAGCTTCCCCAGCTTCTTCAGGCGAACCAGTGCCTCTTCGTACTTCTCCTGCGGCACGCGGAGGGTGACCGTCCCGCTCTGCACGCCATCGGTAGGGAGGCTCAACTGGGAGTTGGCCACGTACCCGTTGAGGTCTGTCGCCACCGACACCACCTGGGCATGGACCTTCTCGAACTCCTTGACCTCCAGCGTCAGGTTGCCCGTCATGATGACCTTGCGGGCAACGGTTGCGGGCACGGTGGCTGCGAAGGCTTGGCCTGCAGGGGAGCCGGAGCTGTCGGTGTCCGCCCATTCGGCAGCGCTTGCCTTCTCCTCCGGGGTAGGCGGGACGGGGTTGTAGATCGGCGGGGCGGATCCCCCGTATATGTCCTCCCGGATGTTGGAGCGCACGCTGGCAAACTGGTTCCCCTGCTTGCGCGCCAACACCGTCATTGCCGCGGCGGCGATCAACACGACGAGCAGTCCGTACTGCCACAGCTTCCGGGAGCCGCTTGCCATCGGTCACACCTTCCTCGCACGAGTTGGGCACAGCCGCCGTCGGTGCCGCGCCTTCATTCGATAGCCGCTTGGGAACTCCTGCTGCGGGTCTCTCCTGAAACGCGTTCACCGAGGCGGGGAGGAATGACCCCTGGCGGCCGGTCTACTCACCGATCAGCTTCAGCAGCGCAGTCCACTCCCGAGGCGGGGCCAGGAACAGCCGGGCGTTGCCGCGCGGCCCACTGTCAACGGAGATTGTCTCACCGGTGTCCACGTCGACCATATACGCGGCGGAGTTCCCGTCCTGCTTGCCCTGCAGGAAGACGAACCGCTTCTCCGGGGTCACCGTGGTCTCAGCAGACACAAACCCGGGCAGCGAGGCCACGGGCTTCTCGTCGCCGGTGAACCACTCGCGGACGACGGCGGTCCCGGGCTTTTCGTCCACGGTCACTTGCTTGATGACCAGCTTCTCGCTCTTGTTCAGCATCAGGTCGGTTGCTACGGGCCAGTAGTGGGCGAGTTTGGTCCACACCTTCTCCGCGGTCAGCTCGTGGAAGGACTTGCCCTGCCCGCCCGCGAGCACCGGTCGGTCCAGGTCCCAGTGGAGGCGTCGCTCGCCGGCAACGTCTCCCGGCAGATCAACAGTCCAGTGGTCGTCTCTGGCGCCGCCGACCGTGCCGCCCACCACCTGGGTTGTTCCACCCACTCGGTCCCACGCCAAGGCCAGCCACTCGGTGCCGCCTGAGTTGACCGCCGCGTCCTCGAAGAGGAACGCCCCGGCCAGCGCAACCGGTGCGCCCGTGGCGCCCGGCGCCAGGTACAGCAGCTCATGGCTCGACCGCGACGTCCGGGCGGCTGCGAGGAGTGCACCGTTCGGCTGCGGGTACAGCTCCGAAGCAGTGTCCAGCAGCTGCGTCGGGTTGGTGCCCAACACCGAGGACTGCACGACAGTGCCGTTCAGGTTGGGTTCATCAAGTCGCGGCTCCACCGAAAGCACCGAGTACTGCCAGAGCGGCAGCGGCCCGCCATACTGGAATCTCGTCTCGGCGGCGGTGTACAGGTAGTGGGTGCCGCGTGCTTCGAGCAGCACCACCCAGCCGGGGGTGACGACCTGCTGATAGACTTTGCCCTGGCGGGGCAACCCAAGGGCGGCATCGGGCCAAGTGCAGGGCCGCGTAGCGCCAACTGTGACATCCGCCGCCGGTACTGTGAGACGCTTCGCCAAGTCGGCGCGGCACTTCTCGGCGATCACCGGCGGGTCGGCAAAGCAAGGGAGGAGATGGCAGGGCAGGAAGAGCAGGGCAACGGTCAGCGTGCGTGTTACGGTCGGCTTGAGTGGCAAGTGCAGGGCTCCTGTGAGGGCAGAGTGTGGACTGTCAAGGAAATCATAGACTCGCTCCGGGCTCCCAGTGTTCCAAATCCTGTCGAATAGTCGGCAGGCGGCACTCCTGACGGGGTTCGTCCGGCCTTTTTTCGCCCGCAAGAAGGTTGCACACGTCGGCACATCCAAATAGTGGCGCTTACTTAGACCCTCCGCGGGCCGCGTGGCCGAGCAGGCGCGAGGACACGAAAGCGAAAGGAAAGGAAATCACTGTGAGCGACGACACCAAGATCTTCCTGTCTGAAAGCGAGATGCCGCAGCAGTGGTACAACGTGCAGGCCGACCTATCGAGCCCTGTGCCGCCGTGCCTGAACCCGGGTACCGGACAACCACTGACTCCGCCTGATCTGATGCCATTGTTCCCGATGGGGCTGATCATGCAGGAGGTGTCGCAGGAGCGGTGGATCGACATCCCCGACCCTGTTCTGGACCTCTACAAGCTCTGGAGACCCTCGCCGATGGTCCGGGCGCGGCGACTGGAAAAGGCGCTGGGCACGCCGGCCCGCATCTACTACAAGAACGAGGGCGTCAGCCCCGCCGGCAGCCATAAGCCGAACACTGCGGTTGCGCAGGCGTACTACAACAAGGAAGAGGGCATCTCTCGGCTGACCACCGAGACCGGCGCCGGCCAGTGGGGCAGCGCGTTGTCCTTCGCGTGCAACGTGTTCGACCTGAAGTGCACCGTCTACATGGTCAAGGTGAGCTACCAGCAGAAGCCCTACCGCCGGTCGCTCATTCAGACCTGGGGCGCGGAAGTATTCGCCAGCCCGACGGATAGGACCAACGCCGGGCGGGGCATCCTGGAGAAGAACCCCGACTCGCTGGGCAGCCTCGGCATCGCCATCAGCGAAGCGGTGGAAGACGCCGCCACGCATGACGACGCCCACTACTCGCTCGGCAGCGTGCTGAACCACGTGCTGCTTCACCAGACCATCATCGGTGAAGAAGCCCTGAAGCAGATGGCGATCGCCGGCGACTTCCCGGACGTAGTTATCGGCTGCACCGGTGGCGGGAGCAACTTCGCCGGGCTGGCGCTGCCGTTCGTGCGGGAAAAGTTTGCCGGCAGGGACATCCGCCTCATCGCCGCCGAGCCCACGGCGTGTCCGTCGATCACCCGCGGCAAGTACGCGTATGACTTCGGCGACACCGTGCAGATGGCGCCGCTGGCGAAGATGCACACGCTCGGGCACACCTTCGTCCCGGCGGGCATCCACGCCGGCGGGCTGCGCTACCACGGCATGGCGCCACTCGTCAGCAAGCTGGTGGACGACGGCGTCGTCGAGGCAGTGTCGTTCAGCCAGAATCCGGTGTTCGACGCTGCTGTCCTGTTCGCGAAGACCGAAGGGCACATCCCGGCGCCGGAGACCGCTCACGCCATTCGCGCCGTCGTCGACGAAGCCCTCAAGTGCAAGGAGACCGGCGAAGCGAAGTGTATCCTGTTCAACTGGAGCGGACACGGGCACTTCGACATGGCCGCGTACGACGCGTACTTCGCTCAGAAGCTGATCGACTGCGAGCTTCCGCAAGCCGACATCGACGAAGCGTTGACGCATCTGCCGCAGGTTAGCGGGTAACCCGCCCTCTGCCGAGAGCGCTCTGTGACTCCGGACGGGACGCCGCATCGCGAGTGCGGCGTCCCGTTTTGGCTTCTGCGGAACGGCGCATTGACGTTAACCCACCGACCTTGTATCATGACGCGCCATTCGCCCAAGGCAGGTGACAAATGGCAACCCAAACCTACGAGCTGAAGCCCCGCGGGTACGGCGGGATCCTCGACGCAACGTTCGACCTGTACAAGCAGAACTTCCTGCTGTTCGTCGGTATCGCCGGGATCGTCTACATCCCTCTGGCAATCGTGCAAGCGTTGATGCTCACCATCGGCGGGCAGACGTTGGCCATGGCCGCCGCCGGGGTCATCGCCTTTGTATCGGTGTTCCTGGCGCTCTTCGTCAGCGGCGCCATGACCAAGGCCATCTCGGACGTGTACCTGGGCCAGGAAGCTTCCGTGGCGGAGTCGTACAGCTACGTGCTGCGGCGGTGGCTGCCATACCTCTGGACCAACATCCTGTCTCTGGTGCTGGTCATGCTCGGGATCATCCTGTGCTTCGTCCCGGGCGTCGTCTTCGCGTTCTGGATCGTCTTCGCCAGTGAGGTGTTCGTCATTGAGGGGAAAGCAGGCTGGCAGGCGATCCAGCGGAGCCGGGAACTGGTCGGTGGACATTGGGGCAGGGCCTTCGTGCTTCTGTTCCTGGTCGGTATTCTCGTGGCCGTGCTCCAAACGGGACCGACGGCCTTGATTGGTGCGCTGCTCGGGAAGACGGCGGCGGGACACGTCCTGAGCGCCGCCTGGCAGGGGCTCTCCAGCACAGTGGTAGCCCCCATCCAGATGATCGCGCTGATCCTGCTGTACTACGACATCCGCATCCGCAAGGAAGCGTTTGACCTGCAGGTGTTGGCGGAGCAGATGGCGGAGTGGGGGGCGACGCCCTCACCCAGGCCGGCGCCCGTTTCCGATTACGCCTCCACCTCGCCCGCAGACTTCGGGACCGCGTCACCGACTGCAGCGACCTGCGCCTCCTGCGGCAGACCGCTGCAGCCTGAGGCGGCGATCTGCGAGCATTGCGGTCAGCCGGTGGAGAAGCCACCGGCGTGAAGGGAGCCGCGATGAGACGGGGGGTGGTCCTGGCATCCGGGGCGGGGGCGATCCTGCTTGTGTGGAGCGCGGCAGCCTTGGGGGCCGCCGGCGAGCTTCCCTTAGCCTCCATTCGCACGGAGCTTTCCCGGGCGGAGAGCCTGTCGGACGCCAAGGGCGCGACCCGGCATCTGCGGCGCGCGCTGGCAAAGCTCCCCGGACGGCAAGGCAAAGCCTCGCTCGATCAGCGCCTGCGCGACACGCTGAAGCAGGCAGTACGCACTCGGTCCAGCGTCGATCGGCGTTCGTTAATCCACTGCGCCAAAGCGCAGTTGGACTCCCTGGAGGCGGCGCTCTCTCTGCCTGGCGCCGACGGCGCCAGGCAAGCCCGCGCGACCGCCAAGCTGCGGGAGGTGCTGTCCCGGCGGGAGTATCGTCACAACGATCTTCAAGAGCGGGTCATGGCGTGGATCGCTGCGTGGGTGGTGCGGTTCCTGCGTTGGCTGTCGGCGCATACCGGTCTGGACTTCGGCGGCAGTGCGACGGCGGCGCGGGTGCTCGCCGGGGTCGTCGGCTTTGCGGCCCTCTGCCTGGCGGCCTACTTCGCCGCCAATGCCGTCAGCGCTCTTCTCCAAGGGAGGCGCGCAGTCGCCGCCGACGGGAAGCCGCTCTCCACCAGCCCCGGCGGGTTCTCCCCGCGCAGTGCGCGCCGAACGCTCTTGGACGAGGCAGCCCGCCACGCGGCCTCGGGCGACTACCGTCAGGCCCTGCGCTGCCTCTACCAGGCGCTCCTCCTGACGCTCCACCTGAACCAGTTTCTGGATTACGACGCCAACCGGACGAATCGCGAGTACCTCGGCCTCCTCCGCGCCGGCGGCAACGCCGCTGTTGCCGCCGCGTTTGACCAGGCAACCCGTCTGTTCGAGCGCAAGTGGTACGGTTGTCAGCAGACCCACCGCGCAGACGTGGACGCGATGTCCAGGCTCTTGGAGAGTGCGGAGAAGTCCGTCTCCGGATGAGATCCTTCCGCCCCGGCCGTGCCCCGGGCACCAGTGCGCAATGAAGAAGCGAAAAGACCTCGCTATCCTGCTTGTGCTGCTCGGCGCGATGGTTGCGCTGACGGTCCTCACGCTGGCGGGTGAGTCTTGGCGGGACAGCCTCTTTGAGGTCTTCCCGCTGCGGACTTCGTACAGCTCCCGCCCCAACGGCACCCGCGCGCTGTTCACCACGCTGGACGAGGTGGGCTTGCCTGTCGGGCGCCTTCACACCTCGTTCTCCAGCCTGCCCAAGTCGGGGCGGTTGCTGTTCGTCATCGCCCCTCGCCGCAGGATCACCCGAGACGAGTGGCGGGCGCTAAGGAAGTGGGTCGCCGGCGGCCGGTATGCCTGCATCGGCATTGAGGACCAACTCGTCCCGCAGTGGGCCGAGCGAGCGTTTGACGAGGGGGAGGACAACCAGTTCGCCGAGCACGTCGCCACCCCAACGGGCGACACGGCAATCACCAGGCAGGTCAAGGAGGTCCGCTTCCGCGGGCCGAACCGGCTTATTCCCGAGTCCTTCGAACCCACGCGTGCGACCGAGCGGCTCAAGCAGAACGACCGGGACGACCGCTGTGCGCATGACTCTGAGGAGCGGTGCGACGAAGGCGGGACTTGACTGCCTGTGCTGTCCCGCGAGTTCGCGGGACTGGTGAAGGACATGGCGCCCGTGTATGTGGACAACCGCGGAGAGCCGGTCATTGCGCTGACTCAGCACGGCAAAGGAGCCTTCGTGCTGGTCAGCAGCGGCTGGCTGTTCAGCAACGACGGACTGGACGAGGCGGACAACCTGCCGTTGGTGATGAACGTCCTGTCGGCCGCCGTTGCCGACGGAACGTCAGGCGACGCCCGCATCCTGTTCGACGAGTATCACCACGGCTATGGCGCCCGGGAGACGCTCTGGTCTGTGTCTCCGCAAACGGTGAAGTGCGGTCTCGTGCAGGTTGCCGCGGCGCTGCTGCTCCTGGTCTTCTCCCTGTCGCGTCGGCTGAAGGCTCCGGTGCCGCTGCCGGACCAGCAGCGGACGCGCGCCGAGTATCTGACCTCTCTGGCGACGCTGCTGCAGCGTGCCGGGGCCACCGGCGTCGCCTTGAAGCAGGCAGAGCGGGAGTTCCGGACGCACGTGCTCAGGCGGTTCGGTCTTCCGGAGGACGCGCACAGTGCCGTGATTGTGGCCGCCTTCCGGGAACGGAACCCTCGCCTGGCGACCCGCGTGAAGGCAGCCCTGGACCGAACGGAGTTCCTGGCTGCCCAGGGACGCCCGCCTCTCGAAGAGGTGCTGGCGGCGGCGCAATCGCTGTTCGAGCTACGCAAGGAGGCGGAGAGGATCCCGTGACCCCATTCCAATTGGCAAACGACGTTCAGGCGCAACTCGCGCGGGTGATCCAAGGACAGGAAGCCGTGATTCGGCAGATGGTGGCCTGCCTGCTGGCCCGCGGGCACGTGTTGCTGGAGGGAGTGCCGGGGCTGGCGAAGACCCTGCTGGCCAAGGCGCTGGCGAAGGCCGTCGGCGCCGAGTGCCGGCGCGTTCAGTTCACGCCCGACCTCATGCCGTCCGACCTCTCGGGCGTCAACGTCTTCAACCTGCACACCGGGCAGTTCCAGCTCCACCTCGGGCCCGTCTTCACCAACCTGCTGTTGGCAGACGAGATCAACCGCACCTCGCCGAAGACGCAAGCGGCCCTGCTGCAGGCCATGGAGGAGCGGCAGGTGAACATCGACGGCACGGACCACCGGCTGCCGGAGCCGTTCTTCGTGATGGCCACGCAGAACCCCATTGAGCACGAAGGCACCTACCCTCTGCCTCAGGCGCAATTGGACCGCTTCCTGATGAAGGTGCTGGTGGACTACCCGGACGAAGAGCAGGAAGTCGGCATCCTACGGCTGCACCATGCGGGGCTGGACCCCCACCAACTGACCGAGCGCGACCTCGCGCCCGTCGCTTCCGTCGAGCAGGTGGAGGCATGCGCCGTGGCGATCCGGCAGGTCACGGTCGAGGACGGCATGCTGCGCTACGTGGCGGCCCTCGCTCGGGAGACCCGCCGCCTGCCTCGGGTGCTGCTCGGCGCCAGCCCCCGCGCGGGCGCAGCGCTGCTGACGTGCGCCAAGGCCATGGCGGCGATCACCGACCGCGAGTTCCTCGTGCCGGACGACGTGAAGGCTGTAGCGAAGCCGGTCCTGCGTCATCGGCTGATCCTTCAGCCGGAAGCTGAGTTGGAAGGGCTGACCCCCGATCGGATCATCGAAGCCGTGCTGGGGCAAGTGCCCGTCCCGAGGTGACCTGGATGACGGGTATCCGCAGGCGCCTTCGACACCTCTCCGACTGGGCGAACTCCCTGTTCCCCTCGGTGCGACTCCCCGGGCTGCTGATTCTGTCCGCGGCGGTGCTGATGCTGACGCCGGTCTGCCGGCCGTGCCTGTACCTCAGCGTCGCGCTGAACCTCGCGCTGGTGGCCCTTGCGTTGGCGGACTACCGGCTGCTCAAGGCAGTGGACCAATGCGAGGCCTGGCGCGAGCGAGACGACGTGTTCTCCGTGGGCGCGCGCAACCCGGTGACCCTCAGCGTCCGCAACCGAAGCGCCCTCTCCCTGCACCTCGAGGTCGGCGACGAGCACCCGCACGAGTTCACGGCCGACGGCGAGTCCCCGCGGTTCCGTCTCGACCCGGACGGAACCTGGCAGCACACGTACTACCTGGTGCCGCACCGGCGCGGAGACTACCGGTTCGGACGCCTGACTCTGCGGGCGCGCACACCCCTCGGACTCCTCCAGAGGCAGCGCGCATTCGACCTCCCTCAGCCGGTTGCGGTCTACCCCAACCTGCAGGACGTGCGGAAGTACAACCTGCTGGGGCGGCGCAACCGGCTGGAACAAATGGGTCTGCGGCGCCTGCGCGTGCGGGGCAGGTCGCTGGAGTTCGAGTCGCTGCGGGACTACGTGCCGGGCGATGAGCTGCGGCACGTCCACTGGAAAGCCAGTGCCCGCAAGGGCAAGCTGGTTACCAAGCAGTACGACCTCGAGCGCAGTCAGCACCTCGTCATCGCGCTCGACCTGGGCCGGACCATGGCCAGTCGCCTGGGCGACCTGACCAAGCTGGACCATGCCGTGAACGCCTCGCTGCTGCTGGCCCACGTGGCCTCGTTCTGCGAGGACTACGTGGGACTGGTGGCGTTTGCCGACGAGGTGGTGGGCTATCTGCCGCCTCACAAGGGCCGGCATCAGACCGGGCGCGTAGCTCGGTTTCTGTACCCGTTGGAGCCGCGACTGGCCGAAGCCGACTACCGCGGCGCTTTCCTCTACCTTGGGCAGCAGTGTCGGCGTCGCTGCCTCATTGTGGTCCTCACGGATCTCCTCGACCCGGAGTCGTCGGCGCAGCTCCTCCACGTCTTGTCCCCGCTGACGCGGCGCCACGTGGTGCTGTGCGTTGCGTTCGGTGACTACGAATTGGCGGAATTGGTGAGCCGGGCGCCTCGGCAGCAGCGGGAACTCTACGAGCACGCCGTGGCGCTGACGCTTCGGCAAGACCGCGCGCGCGCGTTGGCGATCCTCCGGTCGCGAGGCGTCCTCACCCTGGACGCCGCCCCCAGCGACCTGTCGATTGCCGTCGTCAACCGCTACCTGGCGCTCAAGGAAGAGGCGTTGATCTGACCCGAGGCGGACGCCGCCTTATCACCGCGGCCGACGAGGAAGAGGTAGGCGTACTCCGCCACCCCCACGACCGCGGCGAACTGGAACTTGAGCGCGGCCGGCAACTCCGGAACCGGCGACAGAAACGCCTCGATCGGGGCGGCGATCACCAGCATCGCCACCAGCCCCATGATCAGCTTGACTGCCTCGCGCCCGGCCAGGCGGAGCGAATCCAGGCGTCCGTACGGACCCGGTCGCAGCAGCGCGTCTCCCAGCCGCAGCCCGGCGGCGCCCGCCAAGAAGATGGCGGTCAGCTCGAGGACGCCGTGGGGCGCCACGAACGCCCAGAAGTTCGCGTCTACGCCGCGGTTGTGCACGACCGCCGCGGCCGCACCGAGGACGAGACCGTTGGTGAGCAGCACGTAGAGGGTCCCCAGACCAAAGAACACCCCCGTGGCGAAGGCGAGGAAGGACACCCTCAGGTTGTTGGTCATGATGAGCGAGGACGCCAGCGGGCGCGTCTCCTCCGGGAGCCAGTTGTGCACGCCCGCGTAGCGCTCGGCGACGCTTTCCAGCCCCTCTGCCGCGCCTGGGCCGAAGATCACGTCGGGTAGATTCGGCTCGGCATTTGTGAGTGCCCCGCCCAACAGCCCGCCGGCGAGGAACAGCCCCAGAGCCGCTAAGAAGAAGCCGCGGTTCGCCTGGACTGTCCGGGGGAACTCGCGCAGGAAGAACGTCGTCACCGTGCCGCGAGGGCGAGGTTCACCCACGTAGAGCTGACCATACGCCCTGCCGACAAGGCGGTTCAGCCGCTCCGTCTCCGCACTTGCCAGACCAAGGGTCCGGGCCCGCGACAAGGCCGAGCCGGCGCGGCGGTACGACCGCCCAAGCTCGAGCAGCTCCTCGTCGTCAAGCGCCTTCAGTCCGCGCTGATCGATCTTGTCCAGCAGACGCGCCAGTCGCTCGCCTGCCGAAGGGGCGGTGCCGGAGTTTGTGGTCATGGCGCTGCTATTGTACCCGGACTCGGACCGGCCTCGCTGCCGAGGTGGCGGAGTGCGGCGAATGCGGATATGCTTGGAGTCTACCCGCTTTCAGGAGGCTCGTATGGGCCCCGCGAGGTTCAGGACATGGCACGCAGAGCGGAGATCGTCACCCCGGACAACGTCCAACTCACCTACGAACTGGCAGGACTGGGTTCGCGGTTCGTGGCGTGGTTCGTAGACACGCTGATCCAGCTTCTGCTCAGTGCCGCGCTGGCGTTTGTAGTCTGGTTGGTGGCGTTTGTGGCCGGCCTTGACGACACACTGGGGCGGTTTCTTGGGGGCACCTGGGGCATTGCACTGGTCATCGTGCTGGCGGTTCTCATCTGGTGGGCGTACTATCCGTTCTACGAAACGGTGTGGAACGGCCAGACGCCGGGCAAGCGTTACTCGGGCATTCGGGTGCTAAGGGAGGGGGGCTTCCCGCTGGATTTCCGCGCCGCGTTGCTGCGCAACCTGCTGCGCTTCGCCGACATGCTGCCAGGTGTCTATGCGGTCGGAGCCGGCTTCCTGCTGTTCCACCCTCAGTGCAAGCGCCTGGGTGATCTGGTCGCCGGCACGGTCGTCATCCGGGAGCGGCAGGAAGAAGAGCCGGTGCAGCCGAAGACGCGGGCCCACCTGCCGGGGGCGACGCAAACGCGCCCCGCGGAGCTCGCCGACCCGCCGGACCTGGATCTGAGCATGGCGCCCCTGCACGCACTAACCCGGGAGCAGTTGCAGGGCGCCAAGAAGTACCTCGAACGCCGGGACTCGTTGGATCTGGCTACGCAGGAGACCCTCGCCGCGAGGATCGCTCAGCCCCTGTTGACCACCCTTGGCCTGACCGCGGAGGCCATCGACCACCGGCACAGCGACTTCCTCGCGCAAGTCGTGGAGGCGTACGAGAGGCGGCAGTTGACGAAGCTGAACCTTTAGACCTGCGGAATCCCAGGGAGGGAGACGAGATGCGCAAGCAGGAAGCTTGGAGGACATCCTCGAGCAGACGCGGCGCGGCGGAACCAGCGCCGAGGACATCGAACGGCTCATGCAGCAGCCTGTCGCTGGCGCTCTCCAAGGTGGGGCGCAACGAGCCCTGCCCCTGCGGGTCCGGCAGGAAGTTCAAGAAGTGCTGCGGTGGGTGAGCGGGCGTCCGGCTCACACCCCTGGCGACCCGTCGTGGCTGTTGGGCTCCTTCCTCACCAGGACCGCGACGACAACTGCTGCCAGAACCAGCGAGGCCCCCATCAGCGCGAAGGGCGCCCGCAGCCCCATGCTGGCGGCCAGCGAACCGCCGGCCAGCGGCCCGGCGGCCCAGCCGAGGGAGGTGGCGGCTGTCGACAGGCCGTAGGCTTTGCCGATGTTGCGGTCCTCTGAGCCGTTGCGGATGATGGCGTTGGCGGCGGGCATGACTCCCGAGGCGCCGATCCCGAACAACAGCCGCAGGATTACCAGATGGGTCACGCTCTGGGCGAACACGTGTAGCCCGGCAACTACGCCGGTGAGCGTGCTGCTGAGGATCAGCAGTCGGCGATGCCCCCACGTGTCGCTGAACCGCCCGAGGATGCCGGAGAACACTGCTGAGGCGAAGCCGCCGACCGAGATGATGCCGCCGGTCACGGTGTTCAGCCGGGTTGCGCCGTGGATCTGCTCTACCAACAACGGGAAGACCGGGGCGGTGATGGAGTTGGCGAAGCGGATGACGAAGAGCGCGGCGAGGGCCGCCACGAACCCTGTGGCCGCCAGCACTTCGGCGAAGGAGCCCTGTTCGTCTTTGTTGTCGCGGCTGACCGGGGTGAAGTTCTCCTCAGCGAAGAGGCTCACAACGATGCCGCCGATCACCAACAGCACCGCGGCCGCGAGGAACGTCGCGCGATACCCGAAGTGGTCGGCAACCAGCCCGCCGAACAACGGCCCCACGGACATGCCCACGAACACGGCAGCCTGCATCATGCCCAAGGCGTATCCCGACCGCTCGCGTGGCGCGACGCTGGCAACCAGCGCGATGTTGGCAGTCATCGTCCCAGTGAGGGCCCCCTGCAGCAGCCGGCAGAGGGTGAGGTGGATCACGGTGCGCGACAGGGACATCAGCAGCAGCACGAGCATGCCGCCGAACATCGCCCGGACGACCATCGGCTTGCGCCCGTACCGGTCGGCCAGCACTCCCCAGATCGGCCCGAAGATGCCCATCGTGACCGCTGTTGCCGCGCTGACAATCCCGGCCCACCGGGCCACGGCCGCCGGGTCGGTCACGCCCAACTCGCGGATGAAGAACGGCATGAAGGGAAGGACGAACGAGAAGCCGGTGATTGCGCAGACTTGCGCGAGACACACAGCGTAGAAGGTTCTCTTCCAGTTCTTCATGGGGGGCGCCCGCGACTCTTGCACGCGCGTTGCCATTGCGAGGAAGCTCCACTCGCTTGGCGCTCGCGGCTACTGGAAGGCGGGGCGCTCACGGGGTGAGGCAGAAAGGTAGAAGCGCCGCCGTGCTTAGACCCGGAGGCGTTCCGCGGGTATGCGCTCGCCGAGAATGACCTCCAGCCCGGCGAGCTTCTCCTCCACCAACTTGCGGTCGATCATGTAGCCGTAGGCTTCGCCGTGCCACCCCAGGCGCGGGTCGGCATCGAGAAGCAACAACGCGGCGGCGGCGTTCTCCAGCTCCGCCCGGCAGAGTGCTTCCATTCGGTCCAAATGCGCGCGCTTCTGCTTCGGGTCGGGGGCGTCGTACATCGCGTTGCGCGCAAGCAGGAACTCCACCACGTTGGCAGCGCTGGTTGTCTGAATGAGGTGGAACTTGGCGACGCCGACCTCGCGCGCCAAGCGCTCGCGGTCAGCTCCTTCCGTAATTGTCAGGGCGCGTTCCAGCAGCGTGATGGCCGCGGCCCCCTTCTCCCCCTCTGACCGGAAGCACTCAGCCACCTTCTCGGGGCCGAAGGGCGTGGCCCAGTCAAGGAGGTCGCCCTCGGTCTCGGCATCCAACAGCCACGAGTTGGGGAACTTGTGGTTGATCCGGTCGAACACGAATAGGAACGCCGGCCCGCGGCTGAGCGGGCCGTTGTACATCACCGGAATGCTGCTGGGGAAGGCGTCGTGGGCGCGGGAGAGCAGCTCCCAGCCGGCGACCACGTCGTCGGCCGCCGCCGGACCGAAGTTGCAGACGGCGAGGCGGCGCAGCCCTTCGCCGACCTCCGGTTGCGGATCCCAGGTGAACTCCCCCGCGATCTCCGTCGCCAGCGACAGCATATTGCCGAAGTTCCAGCAGGTCATGGTGCCGGTGACGCCGCTGTCACGCAGAGCGTGGTACTTCTCGGCGATCTTCTGGGGCGTCGGCAGGTACGGGATGTCGGGGTTCTCGTGCGTGGTGCCGAGCTGGATGCGCGCGTAGACCGGCATGTGTCGCTCGCGCTGGAAGTCGGCGACGCCCGTGAACCGCGGCGACGGCCCGACCACCTTGAGGCTGTACTCGTCGTTGGTGTAGGCGAAGCCGCACGCCTCCGTGGGCTGACCGCGCTCGAAGTCGCCCATGACAATGGCGTCCGCGGGCAGGCGTTCGAGCACGCCGCGCTGCGGATCCGGCTCGTAGGCGCCCCAGCTCCAGTTCCAGGAGATCACCTCGGCGGCCGGCTTGACGGATTTCGCCCCGTCGCAAATGAGCGTGACGATCTCGCCGATGATCTCCTGCGGCGTCCGCGGGAGGCAGCGCGGGCAGAGGGTGCCCTCCGCAATCAGCTTCTGCTGTTCCGCCTCGTCGTCGGGCCGGTGTGCGTGGCAGTAGCAGTGGCTCGGGAACTCCGACGCGGTGATGAGGACCACGCCTGCCAACTCCGGCACCTGGCTGAACACGTACCGCGTGCTCTCCCGCAGGTACTCCTTCACCTGAGGGGTGCTGGTGCAGAGATGAACCATCGGCTTGAAGCGAGAGCTTGAGCCCCGCACTTCCGGGTGGGCCTGCCAGAACGGGTCGTCGGCGCTCATGCCCATGGGCTCGTTGAGGTAGAGGAAGACCTCGATTCCGCAACGAGCGGCTCGCTGGCACAGCCGGCGAAGCTCGCCTAAGATCGCGTCGGCCGTGTCGCCGAACTCGGGGAAGGCGGAGACCTTGGCGAACTTGCGGAAGGCGCCTCGCACCCAGATCCCGTTGAAGCCATGCTCCGCCAGCCGCAGCAGCAGGTTGTCGTGGTAGAACACATCCGGCCCAGCGTCCTCTTCCTGGTAGGCGGGATATGCCATCCCCGGCGAGAACCAACGCGCGTCCAACGGCGGCCCGTCGTACCCCGTCAGTTCGTCGACGTAGAACGGCGAGAGTGCCGACCGGTGAATGCGGTGGGCGAACAGCGGCCTGCGCACTCGCTCGCCGAGCGGAACGAACGGTCCCCCGCGCTCGCGCATCAGCGACTCCAGGTAAAAGACTCCCTGAAGCACGCCGACGGGGTCCGCCCCGGCGACCTCGATCTTCGTCTGCGACGCGCGCAGTCGATGGGTCTCCTTTCCCCCGAGCGTCGGGTCCACGACGAGCCGGAGGCGGTTCCCGGTTGCCAGTCCCAGTTCCACGTCCAGGGACGACCGCAGGAACCCCACCAAATGCTCCTGGGCGGTGCAAGTGAGGGGTC
>Ga0100393_10001283_pt1 | contig 25819 bp, 24 predicted proteins | sample CryGeymeta201517_FD_81546 | JGI IMG/M metagenome (GOLD analysis project Ga0100393, IMG submission 81546) | Groundwater microbial communities from Crystal Geyser aquifers in Utah, USA - Crystal Geyser metaG 2015-17 | ecosystem: Environmental > Aquatic > Deep subsurface > Groundwater | place... | reverse complement strand
GTGCCAACACAAGGTGGTTGGGGCGTAAAAGGCGAAGGAAACAGTAAGTTGACCGCCAAAACCGATAACAAAGCAGATGCTTTGAAAATCGGAAAAGAGTGTCTCGTCCTATAACGGTTCTCAGCTATACGCAGGCAGGGATTTTAACCACTGAACTTCCTACGAAGAACTGAACTCCAAATTTACTACTTTCCTGTCCTACGAAGCACGAAACCCCTGCTTGCGTATAGGTGATGTTGTAGCCAGTGATTATTGTCCGATTAGTCTTGTCTTATTTGTTAGTTTTGAGTCTATGTACTTTCTCAACTCTTCAAAAGTCATATCTTTTGTTTCAAGATTAATCTTGTCCCGAATTTCTCGCATCATTTTTACTGCGTCAAAATCCTTTACTTTTTTTGTTCTTTTATTCGTTTCCATATTCTATTAGGTCTTTAGGGTTACGAATTTCTAAAAGATTGTATCCGTTCTTTAAATTTACGGAATTATATCCTTTGATTCTCGTAAAGTTCACTATATGTTTAAAGTTCCAACTCGCTAAAACATCTACATTATTTATCGTTGCCATTGCAATATGGTAACAATCTTCAATGCTCGTCTGTCCAACCACTTTTTCATTTACGTACATTTGTCCGAGTTCTTGGGCTTCCTTAGTTAAACTTACTCGTTCAAAACACTCGTTTGGATAGTTAAACAATAAATTTTTAACTCGCTCCGGTGCTCGTTCAAGCTCAATGTCCATTAAGTCTGAAACCACAAAAATAATTTCCTTATTCTCCAATCGTTCAAACAAAAGTTTTGTTTCAAATTCAAATTCAATGTCAAAATATCCCCCAACGATTGATGTGTCAATATAAATTCGGTCTTTTTTCATTATAAACAGTAAACCTCAAATTTACGAAAAATTAATCTTACGGAGCGATTTTTCATCATTGGCTACAACTAGTAAATATCCACCACTGCTCCCTCATTGCTTTTTCTGCTCCCCACTCAAATCTTTCGAATTTGAAACTTTCTGATTGGTCACCGCGTGTTTGATTACCTCGCTCATCTCGGATACATAGACAAAATCCAACCCTTTCAGATATTCCGGTTTGATTTCCTCGATGTCTGCCCTGTTGTCCTTACAAAGTAATATCTCTTTGATACCGGCACGCTTAGCCGCCAATATTTTTTCTTTGATACCGCCCACGGGCAGCACTTTACCACGCAGGGTGATTTCTCCGGTCATAGCCAAATGTTTTTTGACTTTCCGTTGGGTAAATAAGGACACCAAAGAGGTCAACATAGTCACGCCGGCAGAAGGTCCGTCTTTGGGTGTGGCGCCTTCCGGAACGTGGATATGAACATTGTATTTATCGAAAATATCCGGGTTTAGATCCAATTCTTCCGCATGCGATTTGATGTATTCAAGTGCAATAACAGCCGATTCTTTCATCACAGTCCCCAAATTTCCAGTAATGTTGAGCGTGCCCTTTCCGCGTGACAAAGCCGATTCGATAAAGAGAATGTCGCCGCCCACTGATGTCCATGCAAGGCCGGTGACGACACCCGCCACATCGTTGTTCTCATACCGGTCGCGTTCCAAACGGGCCGGGCCTAATATTTTTTGGATGTCTTCATTTGTGATTTTCGGTTCGTAGCTTTCTTCCATCGCGATGGATTTGGCAACGTACCGGACGAGTTTTGCAAGCTGTTTTTCAAGTCCCCTCACACCGGATTCCCGGGTATAGCCTTCCACAACTTTTTCCAATTGTTTCTTTGCAATGGAAATATTTTTTGATTCGATGCCGTGTTCTTTGATGAGCTTGGGCAGCAGGAAATTTTTGGCTATTTGTATTTTTTCTTCGATGGTATAGCCGGTCACGTGGATGATTTCCATCCGGTCGCGCAAGGCAGGCTGTATGGTCGATAAGTCATTGGCAGTGGCAATAAACATCACTTTTGAAAGATCGTACCCGATTTCCAGAAAGTTGTCGTAGAAATCGAAATTCTGTTCCGGATCGAGCACTTCCAGCATGGCAGAAGATGGGTCGCCTTGAAAACTATTGGACAACTTATCGATTTCATCCAACACGTAAACCGGGTTGGAAGTACCGGCTTTGCGTATATTTTGAACAATGCGGCCGGGCATGGCTCCGATGTAGGTCTTGCGATGCCCGCGTATTTCGGCTTCGTCGCGCAAACCGCCGAGGGAGACACGCACATACTTACGTCCCAAAGCCTCGGCAATCGATTTCCCAAGGGAAGTTTTACCCACGCCGGGAGGTCCATACAGGCACAAAATCGGGGACTTCATGTCGTTCCGCAGTTTCAAAACCGCCAAATATTCGATGATTCTCTTTTTGACATCATCCAACCCATAATGATCACGGTTGAGTATGCGTTCGGCTCTTTTGAGATCAAATTTATCTTTGGAAAATTCGTTCCACGGCAATTCGACCAACAAATCGAGGTAGTTTCGCTGTAAGGAATATTCCGCCACCTGCGGATTCATGCGTTGGAGCTTGCCGAATTCTTTGTCGAAATGCGTTTTGGTTTTGGCATCCCATTTTTTGGATTCGGCCTTTTTGGCAATTTCGTCTAATTCTTCCTCAAAGGACAAGCCCCCCAATTCTTCTTGTATGGTTTTAATCTGTTGATGCAGAAAATATTCGCGTTGTTGTTGGTCGAGATCGGTGCGGACTTTAGACTGTATGTTGTTTTTCAGTTCGAGTTTTTGAAGCTCCAAAGTCAGATGCTTAAGGGTTGCCAATGCTCTACCTTTCAAGTAATTGGTTTCGAGCAACCGTTGTTTGTCCACCACATCGAGGTTGAGATTGGATGAAACAAAATTAATCAGAAAAGAATTGCTCTCAATGTTTTTGATGGCAAAAGAAGCTTCGGAAGGTATATTCGGGCTTTCTTGAATGATTTGCAAGGCCGTCTCGCGGATTGATTCAATAATCGCATCAAATTCGGAATCTTTTTTTACGGATTTCACCTCTTCAACTTCTTGGACATTAGCTGTCAAATAGGGAGATTCGGAGACGACTTCGGTCATCTCAAATCTTTTCTTCCCTTGCAGGATGACCATGGTGTTGCCATCAGGCATTTTGAGTACTTTGAGGATACGTGCAACGGTTCCCACTTTGTACAAATCGTCTGCGGCAGGTTCGCCGGTTTCTTCGTTTCTTTGGGCAACCACGCCGATGACCCCTTTTTTCAGGTTTGCATCGTGGATGAGTTTGATCGATTTGTCGCGGCCTGCCGTGATGGGAATCACCACGCCCGGGAACAAAACGGTGTTGCGCAACGGAAGGATGGGTAAGGTTTTGGGCAAAGATTCTTTGCTGATTTCTTCCTCGTCTTCGGGTGTCATCAAGGGAATCAATTCAGAATCGTGGTCTAAATCTTGGAGTGACAAACTGTCTATGCTGATAAAGTTTCTTTCGTTCATAAGGATATTATTCCGTCAAAATGTCATCTGATGCAATTTGCGTTCAAATGAATTTTATAAATGTAAATATTAATTAGCTGTTTATCAAATATTTGAAAATATATATGCAATTTTACTGACTGAATAAGTCAATAGTTATGCCATACGAATGTTTAAGTTTCCATGAAAACAGTGTCAAACTGAGTTCGTTCAATCCCAATAACATCCGTTTCGGGTCTCGATACAACTTTATTGAAGTAACCATTGACACTTCGAGTTTTTGTTTTTTGTTATCGCAAAAAAGAAAAGTATTGAGAAGCGCATTCGTGCCTTACGGAATCACGCTCCAGAGTAGTAAGTATCGGGAGGTTAAAACAAATCGCTGTGGGTTCCTGTTCTAATCAGTGTAATTAGCTTTATGGTTTCATTTTGTTCCCAAACCAATAGCCAATCGGGTTGAACGTGGCATTCCCATAAACCTGCATAGTTTCCTTTTAAAGTATGCGGTTTGTATTTTGACGGAAGTTTGCCTTCGATTACGAGTATAGTGATTACTTTGTCAAGCAACTTCATATTTAAACCCCGTTTTTTAGCAAGTTTTAAATCTTTTTTAAAACCACTAACTTATTCTAAATGATACATCTAAGAATATAATTGATTCCTAAATTCATTTAAACTTATTTTTTCGGTATTTCCTTTCCTTGCTTCAATAATTGCTTTCTCAGTTTCCGCATTGTATCGGGGTTTATCGGTTGTAACCTCAACAAAAGGGAGGTTTTTTAAATATTCTAACAGTGCTCTTGCTTCCTTTTTTCTTTGATCAATTTTTATTGTAAGTTCCATGACTTTAAATTTTTGCATCACAAATATACAAAATAGTGTTGCAATAGTTTGGCGTGTTAAAAATTGCATTCATTGAAAAAATCAATTTTCGTTTACATCGCTGAGAAGTTAGGATGGCAAGAGGATTTAATTGGTTATGGGCAATGTATGTAAACTTTTTAGCCCCGATTGTAGCGGAAAGCCTTTTGCAGTGAGCCGTTTTTTTTCCGGCCAAAAAGAGTGACCGGAGGAAACTCCTTTTTGGGCGCGCGGTGGATGTGGCAAGGCGAAAAAAGGCGGCTCGCAAAAAAGCTTGGAGCGGAAAGCGGGAAAAAGCTCCAAAAAAAAATGAGATGCGGGGTGTAACATAATTCAATTTTTCGCATCTTTAGGATAGTTAACCGCCAAACTTTGGAGACTCGAGTACTCGAAATTAAACATTTACTGGAGTTGTGCAAGTCAGACAACCGGCTTGCGCAATTAGAAGTATATCGCCGCTATCAACAGGCGATGTTCAACGCGTCGCTACGGATTGTGAAAGACCGAACTTTGGCGGAAGACATCATGCAGGAGTCGTTTTTGAAGGCATTTCAGCGGTTGGATACGTTCAGAGGAGATGCTGAATTTGGCGCTTGGCTCAAACGGATTGTGGTGAACAACAGTTTGACAGCTTACCGGAAGTTGACTCGATATGCGGAGGTTTCGCTGGATGAAAATGCAGATTGGGAGGTAGAAAATGAAGCGGAAGCGCAGGCCGAAGTTGTAGCAAAAGCGGAAACGGTGTTGAAAGCGATGGAAGAAATTCACGAGTCGTACCGGATGGTATTGAACTTGCATTACATAGAAGGTTATGGCCAAGAGGAGATCAGCGCGATGATGAATATTTCTCATGGAAACTGCAGGACGCTGTTGTTTCGGGCGAAAGAAAGCCTGCGAAAAAAATTGTGTGTGACCCTAAATTAAATAGGAATATGAAAAAAGATGTTTTAGGTGATTTGTTTAAAAACCTGCAAGGCCGTTTTGACACAGCGCAACCGGCTGAAGGTCATTTTGAACGCTTTGCTCAAAAATTGGATCGGTTGCCGAAGAAAAAAAGGATTAAACTTCGGTATCTCAGGCCTCTATTGGTAGCGGCTTCGCTTGCCTTAATATTCGTGTTGGGAATCCTTTTCAATGCGCCCAAATCGGCAGATCTGGCAAGTGTGTCTCCTGAGATGCAAAACACCCAAGTGTTTTTTACCAATATGATTCAGACGGAGTTGGACAAGTTGAAGGTCGAAAACAAGGACGAAACCACGAAAAAAATGGTAACAGATGCCCTCGGCCAGCTAGCTTTGCTCGAAAAAGATTATGAATCGCTCAAAAAAGACTTGGTCAAAAGTGGCTACAACCAACAAGTTGTTTATGCCATGATCAGCAATTTTCAAAACCGCATCAATCTGTTGAAAAATGTATTAGAGAAAATAGAAAAAACCCGAGAAATTAAAATCAATCAAAAAAATGAAATCATTTAATATCACATGTTTATCCGTGTTCATTTGCCTCTCGGCATGGGCAAATCCGGGCAACGGAATTTTCGATGGCAAATACACCAAAGAAAAGAAAATCAACAAGAATTATACGGTAAATGCCGAAGCCACGCTAAACATATCAAACAAATACGGCAATGTGAACATCGTGAGTTGGAATGAAAACCGCGTGGTTATCGAAGTCACCATCAAGACCAGCGGCAACAACGAAAAGAAAGTACAGGAACGTTTGAACGAAATCCATGTTGAATTTAGAAATTCGGCAGGCTATGTTTCGTCCAAAACCGTGATAGAAAACAGCGATTGGAATTGGGGTTGGTCAAGTAGCAATGTGAGTATTCAAATAGATTATTTGGTAAAAATACCTGTTCGAAACCAATTAATCCTCAAAAACGATTATGGATCCATTTCATTAGACAGGCTTGACAACAAGGTAGATATCAATTGCAATTATGGTAGCATGACCCTCGGCGAACTCAATGCTTCTGACAACAAACTCAACTTTGATTACACCAACGGGGTGACCGTCGATTACGTAAAAAGTGCCTATATCAACGCGGATTATTCCGGATATACCATCGACAAAGCGGACAAATTGGATATCAATGCCGACTATACAAAATCGGTGATCCGGTCGGCTGAGCAAGTCAATTTCAATGCCGATTACGGCAGTATCCTTATTGGAAAAGCCAATTACATTGAAGGAAACGGTGACTATCTGTCACAAGAATACGAAAAAGTTACCGGCACTTTGAAGCTCGTTTCAGACTACGGCTCCATCAAAATCAGGTCGGTGGCTAATGGATTCAAAGACATCAACATCAAATCCGATTATGTGTCTATCAAAATCGGCTTGGAACCTCAGGCAACGTTTAATTTTTCTATCAAAGCCAGATACGCAAACCTGAAAGGAATAGACGGGCTCAACTTCAACAAAAAAATTCAGAGCGGAAACGAAAATTATTACGAAGGAAATTATGGGCAAAACCCTAGCGGTAAAATCACTATCGACTCGAATTACGGAAACATCAATTTAACCAACAATTAAATACTTAAAAATGAAAAAGCACTTATTATTATTGGCTCTCACCCTTATTTCAACAAACTTTACTTTCGCGCAAGGTTGGTTTGGAAAAATAAAAGGCAATGGCAACGTAATCACTGAAAAAAGAAGTACCGAAGCTTATGATGAAATTTCGGTAGGTGGAAGTTTTGAAGTACAATTGGTCTCCGGAAACGAAGGAAATATCACCCTCGAAGGCGAAGAAAATATTTTGGAAGTGGTGGAAACCGAAGTCAAAAACGGTATGCTCAAAATACGTTTTCGCGACCATGCCAACGTGCAAACCCACAAAAAAATAAAGGTTACTATCCCGTTTAAAGATTTGAACAGCGTGACTTTGGCAGGATCGGGCGAAATATATTCGGATGTGACCCTTTATTCATCTGCTTTTGAGACCAAAGTGAGCGGTTCTGGCAACATCCGTATTCCGGTGGAAGCACAAAAGACAATTGCCCATGTGACCGGATCGGGCAATATTAATCTGAGTGGAAAAACAGATGATTTGGAAGTAAAAGTGACCGGATCGGGCGATTTTGACGGCCGTACTTTGAACAGCAACAACACCTCGGCTTTTGTTACCGGTTCAGGCGATATCACAGTGGTCAGCAATCAAAAAATCTACGCCAGAGTTACCGGTTCGGGCGATATCCGATACCTCGGAAAACCCTTAAAAGAAGATATCAAAGTAACCGGGTCGGGGAAAGTGAGAATGGAATAACCTGAAAACAAATCAATGATGACGCGGCACAATCTGAAAAACTGGATTGTGTGCGTCATTTTTAAATCCATTTCGACCGGATTGTGTTTTCTTTACCTGCTTGATAGAAAACCAATGCCAACAAGATGATAACAACCCAAAAAGACTCGTTGTTCAGGATGTAATTGTATTGCCAACTCACCAATAATCCGCCGAAAAAAGGAAAGAAATTGTACAGAAATTGTTGTGTTTCATTACCGGTTTGTTTTTTCAATCTAAATATCCCGAAAACTGCCAAGCCCAAGAAAATAAGCATCCCAATGATTCCGAATAATCCGGCTTCCCCAATCATTTTAAGAAAAGAACCATGGATGGCATACCGGCTGTAATTCTCTTGAAAACCACCCAATCCCGTTCCTGAAATGGGATGGTCTAAAAAGGCTTGAAAAGTACCGAAGAAATTATCAACGATAAAATCTGCTTCCTGTGTCCCATGTACTCTTTTAAAAATCCTGGATTGAAAACGATAGAAAAATCGATCGAATATCTCCGGAAAAAACAAAAAGAAAATGAGTAAATTAAAAAGAAACAAACTACCCATTTTTAGAGTAAACCAAAACGATTCTAAGTCACGTTTCCAGAGCATAAAAAAAAGGATGGCAGAAACGAAACCTGAGATAGCGGAAACCCTGCCCGTTGACATCAAAAAGAATAGCCCAACGACAGTACTAAGGGGTATCAGATATCTAAAAACACCTTGTTCCCGTTTTTTTAAACCGGATGCCCAAAGCGAAGCAGAAATACAGACCAAGCAAACAGTGAAAGCCCCCGCCTCGTAAAACCTGCTGAACAGCGACATGCCCGCATCTGTGCGGTTTTTTGCTAAAAAAGTCGGATAACCCAAGATTGATAAAATTAAATTTACCATACCGATACCTGAAAGCAACAGCAAAATAATGGTTGTCAACTTCGCAAACTGGCTCCATTCAAACTCTTTGAATGCATCAAAAACAGCGATAGAAACCAACATTAAAAACGTGATAGAAATCACTTGCCGTAATGTGACATACGGATTTAGTGAAAAAGGAATGGTGGCTGCCAACAGAAGCACCAACAAAAATCCACCCCAAAACAATTTCGGAAATTTGAACAACTCTTTTGGTTGAAAAAAATATTTGAAAACAAAAAGAACAATCAGTGGGAATCCGAACAATCTTGACAACAAGATTTTGGAATGGAAGGGTTCATAAAATTCTATAACAGGTTTGTAGGTAACAAAAGTGGTCAGCAAAAACAAAAAGGAAAGCCAAAGGCTAATCGTTTTTAAAATACTCGTATTTGATGTTTTTATATATATTTTTCCGGAAAACCACATCCAATTAATCAATTTAAGCCAAATACTTTTTCCAAAACCTCAACTATCCGTTGTGCCGTTTTGCCGTCCCATTTTTCAGGAATTCCGCCCTTTTTCCACGCACCCGAAAAAAGTTTTTCCATAGCCGGAGCAATGGCTTTTGGGTTGGTACCGAGTAATTCGTTGGTTCCGATGGTGATGGTTTCAGGGCGTTCGGTATTGTCGCGCAAGGTCATACACGGCACCCCCATGACAGTTGTTTCTTCGGTAATCCCGCCCGAATCGGTGATGACGGCTTTGGCGTGTTGCACCAAATAATTGAATTCCAAATAGCCCAAGGGTTCAATCAGATGTAAACGCGGATGCGCAATGCCAAGATTTTCCAAGATTCTTGCAGTTCGCGGATGAACCGGAAACACCAACGGCATGTTGTTGGAATTTGTGTTGATGGCATCGATCAAGTCTTTGAGTTTATGTTCTTCATCCACATTAGCCGGACGATGCAGCGTCATCACGATGTATTGTTGAGGCTGTAGGCCAACTTGTTTCCAAATATCGGGTTGTTTAAAATTTTTCATTTGCGCCAACAACGTATCAATCATGGTGTTGCCAACAAAAAAGATACGTTCCTCCCCTACGCCCGATTTTCTCAGGTTTTGATTGGCTGTTTCGGAAGTGGTAAAAAAATAGTTGGTGATGCTATCAGTCACCATTCGATTAATTTCCTCGGGCATCGTCCAATCGCCACTGCGGATACCGCCTTCCACATGTGCAACTTTGATATGCAGTTTTTGAGCCGTGATGGCACAAGCCATGGTCGATGTCACATCGCCCACCACGAGACATAAATCAGGTTTTTCTCGAAACACCAATTTTTCATATCCTACCATGATGGCGGCGGTTTGTTCGGCTTGTGTGCCTCCTCCTGCACCGAGGTTTTCGTCAGGTTGGGGGATGTTGAGCTGTTCAAAGAAACTGCCACTCATGTTTTGGTCGTAGTGCTGGCCGGTATGAATCAACCTGTATTGCAGGTTTTTCACAAACGATTGTTGACGTTTGAGTTCGTGCAAAATGGGCGCGATTTTCATAAAGTTGGGTCGCGCTCCAGCGATGATGTCTATGAGCATGTGATTTGTTTTACGTTATTTGTTATACGTTATTTGTTATGCGGTGCAGATTGTTTGTTACTTGACAATTCAATATTTAAAATTTAACATTCAAAAGTCAATGGTTTTAGAGCAAAAAGGTGTCAAAATTTGACGGGTTGATAATTTCTACTTTTGCATTGGGATAATACGTTGTAAATTGTTTTGGAATCTTAGCTTTTGCTTTGGTGTTCCACTTAAACTCGTAGGCATTGATTTGTCCGTCTGCTTCTTCTATATAATCTAACTCTTTTTGGTCTTTGGTTCTCCAAAACCAGTTATTTACCCACTTTTGGTTGTAGGCAAGGTGTTTAATCCGTTCGGACACCAGAAAATTCTCCCACAAAGCACCTGCATCTGTTCTGTTTTCAACCTGATTAAAATTGGCAATCAACGCATTTCGGATGCCATTGTCATAGAAATATATTTTTTTACTGTTTTTAAGCTCATTTCTAACATTTCTGCTGAATGAACTCAATTTAAAAACTACAAAAGTTTTTTCTAATAACTGAATGTACTTTTCAACCGTTTTTGAGTCCAAACCACACAAATTGCCCAATTCATTATAAGATACTTGCGAACCCAATTGCAAGGCAAGTGCCTGAAGCAATTTTACAATTTTCTCAGGCTTTTTTACGGCATCAAGCATGCGTACATCTTTGTATAAATAGCTGTCTGACAACTGTTTTAATACTTCTTTTTCATTTCCTTGTTGGTTTACTACTTCCGGATAATAACCATAAAGCAAACGGTGCGGCATCAATCTTTTTTCTTCGAGAAGTCCATGATGTTTTACCATCTCTGAAAACGAAAGCGGATACATGAGGTATTCCCATTTTCTTCCGGTTAGCGGTTCATTTACACGGTTGGCAAGTTCAAATGAAGAGCTGCCGGTGGCTATGAGTTGGATGTCCGGCAAACTGTCTTTGATAAGTTTTAGCCGCAAACCTATATCATGTATGCGTTGGGCTTCGTCTATGATTACAATGGTCTTATTACCGATGATGGCTTTAAATCGATCTGCCGAAATGGTTTCAAACAAATTTTGAATGTCCAACTCATCTCCATTCAGCCAAAGGGTGTTGTCATTTTTTGGGAATAATTTCCTTGACAAGGTTGTTTTTCCAACTTGCCTTGGCCCATAATTATGATAGCCTTACTTTGAAAAAGCTTTTGAGTTAAAACCGTTTCTAAGTGACGAGCAATCATTTAAAACAAACTTTTTTGGATTTCATTCCGTAAATATATGTACTTTTTTGGATTTTATTCTGATGTGGTTGTTGATTAGTTCAGAGAGTATGTGTCAATAGCCATTAGTCATTAGCCAAAAGACAATAGGGTTATTCGGTCAGTTTTGAGTGCTTAGTTTTTAGTGTTTAGTTGTTTTGATAGAATCTTTATAATCAAATTATCACATCATTATATCTTCAAAACCATCATATCATTAGATAATCATATCATCAACAACTTTTCCAAAGATGCAGCGTATTGTTTGGCGAGCACTTCCCGGTCGAAATGCAGGCGGGCAAAATCGTAGCCGCTTCGACCCATTTGCGGCAATTGGCCTTGAATGAGCAGGCAATGGCGGATTTTTTCGGCAATGTCTATTGCGTTTTCGGGTTCGGCGTAGATGCCGCAACCTGCCTCTTCCACTAACTGGCGCGAAACGCCGTCTATCAGCAAGAGAATAGGCATTTTACATGACATATAATCGAAGGTTTTGTTGGAATAAATGGTCTTGAAAGTGTCCACTCTTTTGAGTACAGACGTACCCATGTCTGATGCCAATATGTATTTAAACACATCTTCTTTGGCAACCGGCGGACGAAAAACCACGTTATCGAGTTGGCGTTTTTGGGCTTCAGCTACCAACATTTCCTTTTGCATACCGCTGCCGATGAGTTGGAAAACGACCTTGGTGTCGCGAAGCAATTCGGCGGCATCAAGGAGTTGGATAAGGTGGTTGGCCACGCCGTGCGCACCCACATAAGTGATGACAAATTTCCCTTCCAAACCGAGTGATTTTTTAAAGGCTGCCGCATCAAAATTCTCAGGTAGTTTTTCTAATATAGAAAAATCAGCAGCATTGGGAATAAAGATGATTTTTTCGGCAGGTACGCCTTTGTCCTGAATGAGTTTATTCCTGAAAGCTGGCGTGAGGACATTGATAAGCCGGGCTTTTTTGTAAATGAATGCTTCAAAAGCATACGCCATTTTGATAACCCATTTGTTGGTGACTACCCCGGTATCGATAGCCGATTCGGGCCACAGATCGCGGATTTCGAAGACGAACGGTATGTGCTTGAAACGAGCGAGTAAATAGGCCGAAACCCCGACAAACAAGGGCGGCGAAGTGACCAAAATCAGATCGTGCTTGCCTTTGAGTTTGAACAGACCGCCGTAGAGGCTCGAAAACATAAAAGACAGATAGCCCCAAAAGCGGCCGAGGAAACTTTTGTTGTAGCTTTCAGACACGTGGCAACGCAACACTTTTACTTTGCCTTGCTGTTTGTGTTTGTAGTATTTGCCTTGGTATTCGGGGTATTTTTTTTGACCGATGGGATTGAACATTCCGGCCAAGACCGTTACTTCGTGCCCCATTTCCGTCCAAGTTCGGGACATTTCGTTGAATCTTGACCCTCCCGAGTCCGAATCTTCCAAAAAATATTGATGGATGAGTAAAATTTTCATTTATTAGAATTGGATTGTGGATTTCAATTGCTTGGTTTTTGTCGAATAGGCATAGGTTATTTTTTCAGATTTCTGCAAATAATACAAAGATCGAGCAGAAGTAAATACTTGAGGCTCTAAAGTTTGACCATCGGCATCTGTTACGGTTAATTTATCAAACGGTACTTTGGTTATCGCACTGTGCCAATACAGTGTTTTTTCCTCTTCACTTGGCGAGTCTAAATCATCTGTAACGGCCAATTGATTTTTTTCGCGGTTCCATTCTATCGTTCTATAATGCGAATTCTTGCGGTAATCTTTATAGCTTCCTTTCCAACTCCAAATGCCGTCTTTATCCTCGGATTTTATTATCTCGGTAACTTGAAGCCAGTTTCCATATAAAAACCGGCTTATTTTAGGCATTTGTTCGTGAGAGTCAAACTGAACAGTATTGTGCATTGTTACTGATTTGAATTTATCAGTTTCCGCTCCGGCGTTGTAAGAATACGAACCACTGTCGCAAAAGAGGTTTTCACCATTATACCAAACATCCAAATGAAAGGCATCACAGGTTGCAAACCGATATCTTTGGTTGGGTAGTTTTAAAAAAACTTTTAAAACGCCATCATTCAAAATCACTATTTCTTCATCTAGTCCTTCAAGGATGGGTTGCTGTACTTGATATAATTTAAACCGATTGTAATTTTCCGGATAGCGCCAAAATAAAACTTCATTTGCTACATCGTTGTCAAAAGCCCTTTGTTTGTTCAAGACACCAAAAAACAATTGGGTTGATGGCCTAAAATCGCGGTAACCGCAATTATGAAGGGTTTCAAACATCGCTCCGTCGTTCGACCCGATGTTGGGTACTTCTCCGTTATGAGAAGCAATCATTTTATATTGCCACTCTCCCAGTTTTTGCAATCTGTTTTGAATGTTTTCTGGAAATGCAGGTTCGTTATAGCGTTCCATTGCATACAACACCCAACTCATGGTATCGACCACCACACGGTGATACGTTACAGAACGTTGCGCAAACGTGCCCTGTGGCGCGATGAGTTTATCGATACGATTTTCTAACAGCTTACGTCCTTTGTTTTTCCATTGCTTCAGGAGTGAAGCCTCCCACTGCGGTAGTTTTTGCTGTAACAGCCATGTTGAACCGATGTAGAGCCCGGCAGCCTCTGAGGTGCCGTGGTTGTTATCCTGAGCGATGGCATAGTGGATGTTGGCGGCAATCCGTTCCAAGTGTTCTGCAATCATTTGTTGCAGGGCAACTTGAGCCGTGGTATCTTGATTCAGAATTTGCGCCGTGGTAATCAACTTCATCACCCGAATGGCGGTTTCCTGCCCGCATTTCCAGTTTGGACCTTGATTATTCGGATTGTGTTTCGACCAGTCAATCAGCCAGTAATTGATGGCCTCCAAATAATTCTCGTACCCGGTTACCCGATAGGCACGCGCTAGGTCAGTGAGCCAGTCGAAACGGGAAAGCTCCCAAAGGATTTTGACATCACCGGTATTTAGATCAAAATCGCTGATTTCTGTCCAATGTTTATGGGGAATATTAAGCACGGAATCATCAAAAGGATTTTTAAACCAATTGGGCGGATTGCCCACTTGAAAGTTATGGTAGCGAAACCAAGTTAAGTTACCTTTTAAAATTTGATCGGCTTTTTCTATAGTTTTAGTTTTCCAAGCTTCAGGATAGTTGGTAAGCGGTGTAGTTTCTTTAAAAAACAAACCTTCAACAGCTTTTCCTAATGGAAATTTGTTTTTTCGCCAACCCATTTTTAAAGATACCCGATACCAAACCACATAGGCTACGTTACGGAAGCCGAGTTTGGGAAGGATGGGGAGTAAAAGGAGGAGTTTTTTGAACAAAATATTTGATGTTATTTTACGCTAACCCAGGCTTTTGATTTTAAGCTTTCAATAGCAGCAAAACTCGCTTGGGTCGTATTTACCAAGTTGTCAAATGGAATTAACGCATCCCCTTTATTATCAATTTGTGATACCAACTGCGCAAACTGAGCGGCGTGCCCTTTATCCATCTTAGCTTTCATTTTGCTAAAGCCTTTAAAACCATAGCCGGTGAGGATTCTCCAGTTATCCATCACCAATGTTCGTTCTTGTGAATACACTTCTATGCGTTCTTTACTGTAGGATTTACTGCCATTGGCAAAATAATTCACCACACCTGTTGACCCGTTTTCATATTTCAGTAGTATGCTGGCGTTATCTGTATTCTCTTGTGGATTGACACCCATCGCATTCATGCAAACATCGGTTACTTTTGAACCCGTCAAGAAAGAAATCAAATCAATAAAATGGCAGGCTTCGCCAATGATTCTACCGCCGCCAACTTTAAGGTCGTGTACCCAAATATTGGACGGAATCATTCCGGCATTCATCGTAGCGATAACGTTGATTGGCGTATTGGCATTGCCCAATAGTGTTTTCATTTTTGTTGCAAAAGGAGAGAACCGCCTGTTGAAACCGACTGTAATCACACAAGTGCTTTTTTGATAGGCCTCGATAATGCTATTTAATTCCTCGTGATTGAGCGCCAATGGCTTTTCTACAAATACATTTTTATGAGCCCCCAATGCTTTGACAATCATAGTTGCATGCAGGTTGTGGCGAGTGGTAATCAGCACGGTGTTTACGGCATCATCTCCTAAAACAGCATCCATGGACGTGGCACTTTTCGCTATGTTAAACTTTTGTGCCAATGCTGTGCCAGAAACCCCACCGCTGCTCACGATACTAATCAGATTAGCTTTGGTTTTACTGAGTGCGGGCAGCATGGTCATTTTTGTAAAGTTTCCGGCACCCACTATTGCCAAGCCATTGTTTGTTTTTGTGTTTGTGTTGCTATGCAGTGTAATTTGGTTGCTATAGGTAGCATCATTGTAAGACAGTATTGAGGCAATCGCTTTTGTTGAACCGATTTCGCCATAAATCTTTTGATAGTCTTGCAGCGGCACTACTTCTGTAATCAGAGGTTTTACTTGAATAGTGCCGGTGCTGATGGCGTGGAGCACGGCTTCAAAATTGCGCTGCTCTGTCCAGCGCACAAAAGGCAAAGGATAATCTTGCCCCTTTTGTTCGTAGGCATCGTCATAACGGCCCGGCCCATAAGAACAAGACACCTGAAAGCTCAGTTCTTTTTCGTAGAATTCGGCGCGGCTCAGATTCAGGCCAATGACACCCACCAAGATGATTCTGCCCCGCTTGCGGCTCATTTGTGCGGCTTGGGAAATCACATCATGTGATTTTGTCGATGCCGTAATGATGACCCCATCTGCCCCAACACCCCGGGTTTTATCCATCACGGTTTTCACCGGGTCGTCTCCGGAAGCCGGATTGATGGTATGAATGCCCCATTGTTTGGCAAGGTCGAGTTTAGACTGGTCAAAATCTATCCCAATTACATTGCAGCCATTGGCCTTGAGCAGTTGTGCTGTTAGCAAACCGATGAGCCCTAATCCGGTGACCACAATGGTTTCGCCGAGGTTTGGCTTGAGCAGCCGAATACCTTGCAGGCCGATGGAGCCGATGACGGTAAAAGCGGCTTCTTCGTCGCTAATATTTTCTGATACTTTAGCGACAAGGTTTTTGGGTACGCATACAAACTCGGCATGTTGACCATTGGAGGCCACGCGGTCTCCTGTTTGAAATTCTGATACGCCTTCACCTATGGCGATGACTTTGCCCACGTTGCAATATCCAAGTGGTAGCGGTTCACCGAGTTTGTTGAATACGGCTTCGAGCGTGGGCAACAAACCTTCGGTTTTGATTTTGTCGAGTACTTGCTTGACTTTGTCGGGCTGCTGGCGGGCTTTGGAAATCAGGTTTGACTTGCCAAACTCCACGAGCATGCGCTCTGTGCCGAGCGACACCAAACTACGGGTGGTTTGAATGAGTACCTGCCCGCGCTTCACCTCTGGTGCGGGGACTTCTTCTAATAGGGTGGCTCCTGTTTTAAAGGATTGGATGATTTGCTTCATCTTATATATTTTTATGGCTAAAGATTATCTTTCATCAAAAAATCCGTAATATACAGATGTTTTATGCCTTCTATGGAGTCTTTCCAAAATTCATCCATAGTGATGATATATTTGGGGAATTGGTCATTAATGGACAGTAAATTCCCGAATTCTCGTTTTACCGTTTGCTCATTTTCCAATTTATAAGCCACTTGTACATAAATTTTTTTTCCGTTTATTTCCGCCACAAAATCAATTTCGTTGTTTTCCAATTTCCCTACAAAAACCTTGTATCCTCTTCTTGTCAATTCTAAAAACACGATGTTTTCCAGAATTCCCCCGATCATTCTATCGCGATTTCCCATAGTGGCATAGATCAAAGAGATGTCACTCACGTAAAATTTTTCTTGTGTTTTAAGAATTTCTTTTCCTTTGATATCGTAACGTGGCACACGATACAAAATAAAAGCTCCGACCAATGCATTGAGGTAGTTGTAAACGGTATTGATGTCAATTTTTCGCTGTTGACTCTTGAAGAAATCGGCTACATTTTTACCTGAAAAGGTAATGCCAATATTTTCAAAAGCATATTTAATCACCCGTTCTAGCAACTCCACATCTCTAATTTTGTAGCGCTGTACCGTATCTCTTAATATAACGGAAGAGTAGATGTCGTAAACCATTTTATAAGCCGATTCTTCGGGATAATCTGCGGTATGCACTACAGGAAAGCCGCCTTTTCGCAAATAATGCAAAAAAAGATTTACGCTGTTTTGTGCTTCAGAAAAATAATGTTTTCTGAAATCCAGAAATTCACGGTATGACAAGGTGTAAACAGGAATTTCCACATACCTTCCTGACAGATAAGTGGCCAATTCGGAAGACAACAAATGAGAATTGGAGCCGGTAAGATAGATATCCACCTCAAAATCAACCAAAAAAGAGTTAACCGATTTTTCCCAATTTTCTACTTCCTGGATTTCGTCTAAAAGCAGGTAATACTTCTGCTTTGTTTTTATTTGCTGGCTAATATATTGATGCAACTTTAGGGCTTCTAAAATATCAGCATACGCAAAGCTTTCAAAATTGATGGAAATAATCTGCTCTTCTTGAACACCTCTTTCCAACAGTTCTTCTTTGAGCAACCGCAGTACGGTAGATTTACCGGAACGCCTGATACCGGTAATGATCTTTATGGGTGGTTTGCCTATAAAGGGTTTGATGGCTTCGATATAACTTGGGCGTAAAATCATTCTTTAGGGTTATAACCACAAAAATAAATGTTATAATTTAATTTTTAGGGTTATGCCCATAAAAACTTTCGAGAAGTTTCTGTCAAGACTTGCCCGCGCTTTACTTTTGGTGTCGGGACTTCTTCTAATAGGGTGGCTTCTGTTTTAAAGGATTGGATGATTTGGTTCATGGGGACTTAAAGATTTTCTCGTATTGTTCTTCAAGTATTTTTCCTTGTGTCTCTGAATTGAAAATATTTTCAATTTTATTCCTACCGTTTTGAGCTTTTTGAACAGCAATTTGAGGGTTTTTTAATATTTCTAGGATTGTATCTACAATTTTTTCAATCAGACTGTCATCTGATTCAATAAGATACCCGCAATTGGTTAAAACATCTTCTAAAAAGCCAGCGTTTGATGAAATAATTATCATAGAATTCATCATTGCTTCATTGATTGTATTGTTATGTCCTTCGCCTGCATGTTTTGACGGATATAAATAAATTGTGTTTGCCTTCATTTTATCAAGCACAAACTCATGGTTTTTAGCTCCATATCGCATAATTTTGACTCTTGTATTTTTAGAAATTGAATCCATCCAAGTTGAAAAATCTTCACTTTCAGCTCCAATTATTTCTAATTCAATATTGACATTTAAGCGTTCAGAGTGAATAGCTTTTACAGCTTCAAAGATTCCTTTTCCCTCATAACAATATCCGACAAATAAAATCTTTAGCGGTTCTTTCAATATAATTTCTTTTGGTTTAGTTATTTCTGAATTTGAGACAACATTGGGAAAGTAAATTGCTTTTTTAAGGCTTTCCTTGTAAACATAATCTAAGTATGTTTTACCTTCTACAAGTATAAGGTCACTTTTTTTTAAGATAAAATTTGAAAGCCATTTATGTACTTTATTTTTTTTAGATGCCGCAATGAACATTCCTGCTTTAATTTCATAAACTATTGCAACTCTAAATAATTTGGCAATCACAACCCATGCAAATTCTCGGGGCAGCGCATTTCTGTATTGTCCAAGGATATGAATTGCATCAATTTTGTTAAATATTATTTTAAAAATCAGACCGAAAATATCTTTTAAAAATCTAACGGGAAACGAAATGAATTTTAATTCATTTTTTTTTCGGGCACTACAGAAATATGGAATAATTGAAAAATCCTTAAATTGAAAATCTTTAAGATATAATGCCATATTCCTCGTATAACCTCCTACTCCTCCTCCATAAAAATTATTTTTGTTACCAATGTTTGGTCCTATCAATAAAATTTTTTTTTTTTTCATTCTAAGTTAAATTTTTTAAAATTCTTGCAGGTACACCGACTGCAACCACATTATTAGGAATATCCTTTGTTACAACACTATTTGCTCCAATAATTACATTATTCCCAATTTTTACTCCTTTGTTTATTGCTACCTTGTCACCAATCCAAACATTATTTCCAATTTCTATTGCAGCTGTTGAGTAACCATTAAATATTAGGTTTTCATTTTCAAAATGATACGCATGGTCATGGTCGAGTATTGAAACAAATTGAGCTATTGTTACATTGTTACCAATAGTTATTTTTTCGTGCGCAACAATTCTCGAATATTTATTTAAGCTAAAATTATTTCCAATTATTAGTTCCCCCAAAACGATTATCTCGCAATGTTTACCCAATATAGCTCTCTTACCGATAATTGTCTTGCTCCCTTTTTTTAAGTTTAAAGCATTCATGGAAAATGAGATTGATGGAAATGAGATTTTCAATTTATCAAAATAAAAAAATTTAATTATCAGGCAATTAAATCCTGCAATTATTTTTCTACATTTTAAAATTAGTGACATGAATCTTTGACTTTTAGCTTTCTGAATTGAATATTTCTAAGTACGTATCGACCGTTTTTTCTATTGAGAACATTTCTACTGCTTTTTCGCGGTTTCGTTTTCCCATTTCGCTAAGCAATTCTTTAGACGATTCTATGGCTTTAATAAGTGCATTTGCAATGGATTGCGTATCATTTGGATCGCAAAGAAACCCGTTTATGTCCTCTTCTATAAAGACCGGAACATCGGATACTGCGGATGCTATAATGGGTTTACCGCTTGCCATACCTTCGCAAATGGTGTTGGGAAATCCTTCGTATAAACTAAAAAGCCCCAAGGCATCATAATTATGAATCAAGTTTTGGATTTCAGATGTGGGCGGAAAGAATTGTATGGTTGTGTCCAATTTACATTTTTTCACCAAATCTATTGCTTGTGAGAATGTTTCTTTTACTTCATAACTATCCTGCCTGCCATACCAATGCACGGTCAGTTTTTTTTTGTGGTCGTCAGGGATTAAAGAAATGGCTTCTATCAGCCCCATAGCATTTTTAAGAGGCTGATGATTGGCTAAGATGAGGAGTTTGAAAGTTTTGTTTGTTTCTAAAACCTCATCATTTTTTGGGTTCCATTTATTCAAATCTACTTTGTTATATATTACCTTGAGTTTATTTTGAGGGAGAAAAGGGTTGCATTTTTTTACCAACCTGATATTTTCGTGAGAGTTGGCCACCACATAATTTGCTAAGAGATGAAACCAACGGTAAGCTATCAGCTTATTTGACTTGAGCAAATTGGGGTTGGCACTTCTTTCCCCCACAACAAGTTTCCATTTTCGATAGGGCAGAGAAGAAAGCTCCGCTATGAAGTTTGCACCTTCAAGAAAGGACAATACTATATCAAAATTTCCATTTCTTATAAAAGACCTTATTTTGAGGATTCTCCAAAAATAATTCTTTTCAAGTATAAAAGTAATGGGAATCTTGGCTTCTTCGAGTATGGGTTTGAAAAAAGATTCGTTGTGATAAACCAAAAAAGAAACCTCATGGCCTCTTTCTTTAAACCCGATGGCGAGATTAACCAACTGCCGTTGCGCTCCGCCCGAGCCGAGGCTATCTATGACGCAGAGGATTTTCATGAGCTGTAAACTTGTAAATTACACATAATAGCAATACGAATGAGATATTAAAAACTCTATTTTCCAATAAATTATTAGAAACTAAAGCGTTTGACAAGAAAAGAAGCAACAGCGAAATTCCTAAAAATCTATATGAAATATCAAAAGAGCCAAAAATAAATTTAACAGTTATGTTTAATAGGGTAACTAAAAAAATAAGTAGCACCAAAATTCCTGCTTCTCCCCAAATCTGAAAATAGGTATTGTGGCTAGCCATTTCCAGACCCGGAAGTGATCCAAAATTTCCAAGACCGATACCAATCAAGGGATTATCAGAAATTAACTGCCATGAATATTCGTTTATTTCAGACCTACCCGTTGTAACATCACCTTTAATATCTCTTTTCAACAAAGATTCAATCGTTTCTATCCTCCTTAATTCAACCCCTTCAAAATTTGATTTTATCTTTTCCGCGTTTTGATAAAATACTGTTATCATGACAAGACTGATTGAACTTATTAATAGAAAATTCTTCTTTGCGTACAAAAAAAGATAAACAAAAGTGACTATAAAAACAGAAAGAATGGCCGCCTTTGAAAAAGTTAAAAAAGCAGCATAAGCAACAAACATAAGTAGAATAATAATTGCTGATTTTTGGTAAAATTTTTTGATGTTTTTAAAAGAAAATAAAATAAAAATATATGCAGTTACCGCTTCATAACCTGCTTCGTTTGGATTTAAAAACAAACCGGGATTCCTGTTGTCTTCATCCATACCCTTCTTAAAAAGGATTATCAAATCAAAGTAATCAATAAAAATAATACTAACGGCCGAAATTGTTAAGAAAACAGTTGTGATTGAAATGACCTTATCAAGCCCTTTTGTTTTTATCAATTCCAAAATTAGCATTGTTAATGCATAAAGGAGTATGATTGTGGAAAAGATAGTTCTGATGACGGTAAAATTAATATCTCTATAAAAACCAAAAATGGCTAAACTTATCAAGCCGACAACTATATAACTTAAATAAAACAAAAACCACCCTCTGAGTATCAAAGACGCCTTGCTAAATGAATCCGATTGTGAATTTCTTAAAATTACTAAAAAACTGATAATCAAAATTAAAGGAGACAAAAAGGCGCTGGAATCAGCAAAAACATAAAAGATTCCGTTCAAATTGAATACGAATATGATCAAGAACAATATATAAAGAAACCAGTTCAATCTATTGCCTTTTTTAAGATTCTTGAAATAAAAATTTTCTTAGAAACAGCAATAAACATTTGTGTCATCAAAATTGGCAACATTAGTAAAATATAATTTTCAAAATATAGAACTAAAAACATGACAGAAAGGTTAATAACAAATCCTACTGAAGTAAAATGAACTAAATATCTTGATTTACCAAAAATGATAAAACATTTAGAATAAAGAGAGCCAAACGAAGAAAAAATAAGCGATATAGAAATTGTACCCAAAAACCAAATTGCATAGTTTGCATAGTAGAAATTTTCACCAAAGAAAAAGATAATTAGTAAATTCTTAGCTAACCAAATGATTATGCCTGTAATTAGAGAACTAATAATAAAGAAAAGTTCAACCCGATTTAGATAGCTTTTAAATATTTCTCTTGATTTTTGGTATTTATTAATTAATATCGGATAGAAAACAATTGAAGTTGAGCTAATTAAAGTAGTCGATGCATTGTAAATTTTCTCTATAGTACTAAAAACACCAACCAAAGCAGGTGATAAAAAATATCCTATGAGAAAAGAATTTGTCGGTCCGTACAAACTGACACTTATACCGGAGATAAATGCATTTTTTGATTCCAAAAGAATCGGTTTAAAAAATAATAGATCATAGCCCGTCCAACGCAGATGGTATTTTTTTTTTATAAAATAGAACAACCCAATAGCCGGTAATAGATAACTCAACGAGTTAAGCAGCACCAATAGCTCAAGATCGTTACCGTCTTTGACAAAGAAAAGTACCGAAAACAAAAAAAACAACCTCCCGAGTGAATTAAATAATGTCACATATTTTATTTCTTGGAAAGAGTACAAAAAGGCATTAATATTAAGAAAGGAAGCAATCACGGTTATAAAGTTCAAACAATAAATCAATAAAGAAACTTTGTTAGTTAATGTGCTGAAATAAATAATCGGAAGAAACAAACATACTGATATTAATATCAGCCAAAATTTGTAATACAAAAGCCCACTAAAAATCTTAGATAAATTAGTCTCATCATCTTGTTTTAATTGGACAATGTATTTTGGAGCACTTAGCTCAAAACCAAAATCTACTAATATTTTAAAATATGAAACAAATGCAAATGAAAACACAAACAATCCATATCCATCAATCCCAACCCGTCTGATAAGAATAGGAACAACAATTATTGGAGCAAAATAGAGAACAAAATTATTGACATTTAAAAAAAAAAGGTTTTTAATAATTATCGTATTGTTAATAATTAGGTTTTTAAAATCAAACTTTGACATATTTACAACTTCTTTTCAGTTTAACTCTCTATTTCATTTACCCAGCCCTTTAGCACCAAAAGACTCCAAATAATATAGTGATTATCCGCTGTTCCCCTCATGTGATCCTGAATTTTATTGTAGGTTACTTGAGGGTTAATCACAGGGATTTCCTTTAAATTTTTCAATGTTAATTCATCCATAACTTTTTCTTTCAACTCATCTCTAAACCAATGTTCAAGTGGTATTGCAAAACCGGCTTTGGGTCTGTCCAATAAGTTTTTGGGTACTAAATCATACAGTATGTCTTTTAGAATACGCTTTTGCGAGGTGCCGTCGTACTTAAACCTGGTAGGCAGTTTTTTAGCAAATTCAATAACCCGGTAATCCATTAACGGTGCTCTGGCTTCCAAAGAAAATGCCATCGTGGCTCGGTCAACCTTGGTGTTTATATCCCAATTCATATAGGTCTTGGTTTCAAAATTTGATATTTTCTCTAAAGAATCATGTTCTAAGTTTTCTAAATATTTGCTTTCCGAAATATCAAAATATTTTTTATCGAAATCAAACCAGCTATTGTCAGTAGTTGTGATTGTAGCCATATATGCCTCAACCGCAGAAAGTTCTCCAAATAGGTTTCCGAATCGCTTTAATTTCTGATTGTTTGTACTTAAAAGAGCTTGCGCAATTGGTTTTCTTAACAAATACGGAATTTTATAAAATTCTTTCTTTTTTAAGAAACGAAGATACCGACTGTATCCTAAGAAAGTTTCGTCGCCGCCATCTCCAGATAATGCAACTGTGACATTTTGTTTGGTGTATTTTGCCAATAACATAGAAGGTAACGCAGAAGAATCTGCAAAAGGCTCATCGTAATAATAGGAAAAATCATCAATAAGCTTAAGTGCTTCTTTTTCATCACAATGAATGGTGTGATGGTTTGTCCCTAAATGAGCCGCAACTGCTTTTGCATGCTCACTTTCATCAAATTCAGTTACATTAAATTTTACTGAAAAGGTTTTTATTTCATCTTCGTGACATTGTTTTGCCAAAGCAGCAATCAAAGACGAATCGATACCGCCAGATAGAAAAACTCCAACGGGAACGTCAGCAAAAAGACGGACTTTGACGGCATCCGTTAGTAAATCTTTCAACTCTGATTTGGCATCTTCATAATCACCATCAAAAGCAGGGGCATCTTGATTAATTACATCCCAGTAAGGCCAGTCTTTAAAATCACCATTTGTAAGTGAATAGGAAAACATATGACCGGCTCTAAGTTTTTTAACTTCATCATAAATAGAGTACGGATCAGGCACAGCTTTCCATGCCAAATATAGACCGATTGACTTTTCAGAAACAGTCAAATTCTTATGATGCATTTTTATCCCTGACAATTGACTGCAAAATTCAAAATCTAATCCGTTTTTAAAATAATAAAAAGGTTTTTTTCCAAGCCTATCTCTTGCTCCAAATAAAAGCTGTTTTTTCACATCATAAATCACAAAAGCAAACATTCCATTAAAATGTTTGACACAGTCAAATCCATATTGCAAATAAGATGCACAAAGAACTTCTGTATCGCTTTCTGTTTTAAACGTATAACCTTTTTTTATAAGTGCTTCTCGGATATCTTTAAAATTATAAATTTCTCCATTGAAAACCACGTGTACTTGATTCAAATAAGAAAAAGGTTGTTTGGAACGAATATCTAAATCGACGATTGACAGTCTATTATGCCCGAAAATAAGTTGCCAATCTTGAGTATGATATCGTTCAATACCTTGCTGGTCAGGTCCTCTAAAAGAAAATCTGTTTAACTTCTCCCAAATTATTTTTTCCGGATAATTTATTGTTGTCCCGTATATTCCGCACATAAATAGGGCTCAGATTATAGTGTTTCCGTTAGTATATTTTAAATGCATTTTAATACTTTCTTCTCTCTTTTATTTGCATGAAAACTCCCCAAATCGTTATGAAGCCAATAGTTCGTTATCCGCCATTGGTCATTAGTTAAAAGGAAATCATCAATTCATCATTTATCTCTAAAAACTAAGAACTCAAAACTAAAAACTCCTCAACAAGGCATGCGTGTTATTTGTTATAAGTTATGCGTTATTCAAAAGTTTTTAGTTTTTAGCCTTTAGTGCTTAGTTATTTTATGACTCAACTTTCAAGATTTTGTAATTCATCATTCATTACTCAAAACTAAGAACTCAACACTTAAAATTAATCAAATCATTGAATCATCATATTATCAGATCATCATATTATCAAATCCCCCAATCCCGATAGCTATCGGCGCAAATTCCTAAATTTTTATTGGTATTGTCCTGTCAAGCGGAGTCGGGACGCTTTGATGCTGCTAAATTTTTGTCTCGTCAAGTGGTGTAGAATTGCTGCCATTGCCACATCGGGCGCAGTCGAGGCGCTCTTGAGAATCGGCTGTATTTTTGCCACTCTTTCGACT
>Ga0100393_10001263_pt1 | contig 26071 bp, 12 predicted proteins | sample CryGeymeta201517_FD_81546 | JGI IMG/M metagenome (GOLD analysis project Ga0100393, IMG submission 81546) | Groundwater microbial communities from Crystal Geyser aquifers in Utah, USA - Crystal Geyser metaG 2015-17 | ecosystem: Environmental > Aquatic > Deep subsurface > Groundwater | place... | reverse complement strand
CGTCTAAATCAACAAAAGTAGGTGACGAATTTCCTGTGTAATGAAATTCCTTGGTGGAATCTGTCAAGTCGTCATTTAGCTTATAGGAATAGGAATTCACCCAAACCTTCCAAGCCGTATCGATGGCAGGAGTGGCATCAAAGCTGGGGGAGGTTTTTGTACCTCTATTGGGGAAAAATGCCAAGGGACCATCATGTGTTCCGATAACTAAATCTACCAAAGAATCGCCGTTGATATCAAAGGCTGCTGGGCAGCTAAGTGTGCCAATATCGATGCCCGCATAATTGTCGGTGATTAAAGTGAACTGCGGGTTTTTTGCGGTTCCCGTATTTTGGAAAAAGCTAAGCTTGCCGTTTAAATGGCCAAGCAGAAGATCCTTTTTTCCATCGGCATTCATGTCAACAAAAAGTGGATGGATTTGGGAATATCCAGCACTTGAAAAGTTGAGGTAGTCCAAATCGACTAATCGGAAAGTAGAGAGGGAATCCCCATCATTTAAAAAAAGTGCGAGTTGGTCTCTTTTATTTCCAGTCTCCGTGTATTTGCCGGAATAGCAAAGTATCAGGTCTTCATTTCCATCCCCATCTGCATCAAAAAAGCTCGGGACCGTATTGGCTCCGAAGTCAAGAGTAGCATTCTGAAGAAAGCTGCTGTCCTGGAAACTGAAAATAGGTGCGGTGTTTTTTCCGGAATTGGTATAGATCCAATTTTGATGCAGGTTCTGGCTATTTCCGGTTGCATTGCTGCTCACGATGAGGTCCTTTTTTCCATCATTATTGATATCGATAAAGTAGCTAGCAGGAAAGTCGGGGACGGCTGCGACAAGGCTGTTCTTCGGAAAGTTTTTACTCGATGAAATTATTGTATCACGGTACCATGAATGGTCACTTTTTCCATTGATGAGCTGGCTTAAGCTTGGATAGCCCAGATGGCCCATTATTAAATCTTGATCGCCATCATCATCCAAATCAAGGGTCAACATGGTATTGCCTCCGTCCAATGAAAGTGTTTTATAATAAAATGGAAAGTTGCAATGTATGCCAAGATTTATATCGCTAGAAAAGCCCTCACGAAAACTTCCCCAGCAATAATCAACCAGTTTATAATGCAGCGTATCGCAGGGTAAATTTTCTTCTTTTTGCTGGTTTCTGAAAAGATAAGGGTCACCAAAAGGCGGGAATCCCATGATATCTAAATCACCATCACCATCCAAGTCAGCAATTGCCGGAATATCATTTCGGTTGATGGATAAATTGTTTCCTTCTACGTCATTTAAAATGGAGTGTTCCAGCGCAAAGGATAGGGTTCCATTATCACTCGTATTTCGAAACACACGAATTTGTGATCCAATATCTGAGGTGAAGAGGTCCATTTTTCCATCACAGTTAAAATCTCTCAGCAGCACCCAGCCAGCCATTTTAGGAAATGCATGGTTATACTGTGGGGCATAGCGATATGCTATATTATTTGGAATCCCGAGGTTCAAAAAACACATCACTTTTGACCCTTCTCGATCAAACACAAACAAATCCATATAGGCGTCTCCGTTTAAGTCGATAACGCTAAACTGCGGCGCAACAAAGCCACCTGTGAATGGGGTGGAAATGGTATCTCCGCTCATATTGAGTATTTTAACAGCGTTACTTGGGTAATAATTTGAAACCTGAGAAAAACTGTCTTGGCAAAAAAAGAGGCCGCTAAAGACTAAAAGGAACAAGCTTTTCATACGCAGGGTTTTAATAAAGAGTAGTTTAGTAGTTTATTTGTTGCCTTATGAAATTCAGTCAAGTTGCCAAGCTGCTCGAGATATTTAAGTTGCACCCTGTGGTCAGCACCGATTCGCGTGCCATCCCAGCCGGATGTATCTTTTTTGCGTTAAAGGGACCAAATTTCGATGGCAATAAATATGCACTTCAATCTTTAGAAAAAGGTGCGGCATATGCTGTTATTGATGATGTAGAAATAAAGAAGGCCTATCCTGAGGAAGACCGACTATTATTCAGCAATAGCGCTTTGCATACTTTGCAGGAACTTGCCCGCTTATACCGCGAAGAGCTGGCCATCCCAGTCCTTGGAATTGGAGGGAGCAACGGCAAAACCACCACCAAAGAGTTACTGAAGGCGGTATTGAGTACCCAATTTAGAACGCATGCTACGAAAGGAAACCTGAATAACCATATCGGACTCCCACTCACCCTCTTAAGCATGCCGGCAGATACGGAGATTGCTGTTATTGAGTTAGGAACAAACCAAGCCGGAGATATTGCCGAGTTGGTGGAAATTGCAGAACCCGACTTTGGACTCATCACCAATATTGGCAAAGAACATCTCGAAGGATTTGGAAGTATGGAAGGGGTGGCTCGGGAAGAAAGTGAGCTGTTTTTGTACTTGAAGAAGCACGGCGGACTCTCCTTTGTGAATACCGATGATGCCTGGCTCGAGTCCATGTCGAAACGCTTAGACCGTATGATTTCCTTTGGTGTCGATTCTTCTAACTCAACCAGTGCAGCAATGCTTGGAAGTTTCCCTGGGGTGAGCTTAGCTTTGGATTCAGGCATAGAAATCCATAGCAAACTACCAGGAGCTTTTAACTTTTCTAATATTCTGGCTACCCTGGCTGTGGCACGTCATTTTGGAATTCCAGACTGGGTCAGCAAAACCGCAATTGAATCCTATGTATCGCAAAATAATCGCTCGCAGGTGCTTGAGAAGGCAGGCTATACCTTTCTGCTCGACTGTTATAATGCGAACCCAAGCAGCATGGAAGTGGCGCTGAAAAGTCTGGCAGAGCACGATGGTGAGCGCTTCTTTATTTTAGGCGACATGCTTGAATTGGGCTCTTATGAAGAAGAAGAACATTCCGCTATTGTAGCATTGTTAGAAACATTAAACTTGAAATCCGGCGTGTTTATTGGTCCCGCATTTGGTAAAGCCCTCGGCAATGACCCACGTTGTTTTGCCACAGCGACTGATGCTAAAGCCCACCTACAGGCAAACCCACCAGCTCCCGGAACCTTGATTTTCCTAAAAGGCTCGCGAGGAATTGCTGTAGAAGGAGCCATTGAACATTGGATGGGTTGAGCCCTTCGACTCGCCGTAACTTTTAGCAATGGAATAAAACGCTAGACGACTCGCTCAGGATGACGAAATTAAGGTTGAGTTTAAGGTCGAGGTTGAGGCTTTTGCAAAAATAGCTCCAGCGAACGCAGATGGAGAGCGACTGATTTAAATTAATTTTGCCCTGAGCCCTGAGCCCTGAGCCCTGAGCCCTGAGCCCCACGCCATTGGAATGTTAGATTTTAGATTTATTTTTCCCTTCAAATAGGGGCAATCCCTGATGAGATTGTCATAGCTTTAGGATGAACGAGGAATTTTTAAATCAGGCCACCAGAGTAATTCTTGGAGAGACCAGCGAAAGGGAGACGCTAGACTTTCAGGAGACTTTAGAAAAGGATGCGGAGAAGAACGCAGCTTACAAAGAACTCAAGGAAGTTTGGGACCTGAGCGACACATATAAAAGAGAAAGTTTAGCAGAGAAAGACTGGGAAAGCTTTTCAAGTCGATTAACGGCAAAGCCGAAACAGGCATTTTTACGAGGTGCATATCAGAAGATGGCAATTGCAGCTTCTATCGTGTTGGTTGCAACTGTAGCCTGGGTAACGTGGATACAGGTTTTCTCCTGGGAAAGCGTTGAAGCGACGGCATCCAATCAAGAAATTATTTTGCCGGATAACAGTTTGGTGGTCTTGAAAAAAGGCAGTGAACTCCGCTATAAAAAGCAGTTTTCATCGAACCGATTAATCGAATTAAAAGGCGAGGCTTGGTTTGATGTAACTAAAGATGCAGCTCACCCGTTTCGTATTCAAACCAAAGAAACCTATACCACTGTTTTGGGAACCGCTTTTGACATTCACGAACTCAATGAAGAGGGCGACGTAGAATTGCGCGTTGCAGAAGGAAAAGTGAGTTTTGAAGCCCAAGGTGCTCAGTTGATTTTAAGCAAAGGCATGGCGGCACGTTATTCTACGACCGAAAAAAGTCTTCAAACTATCGAGTTCGGTTCAATGAACCAGGTTACTTGGATGAAGCAAAAACTGACTTTCAACAATACCGATATCCATACCGTGCTGAATGATATTGCACATTATTATGAGGTAAATATAAGTTATACCCTTCCGAGCAGCTATTGCACGCTTTCTGGCGAGTTTGGAACCGCTACCAAGGAAGAAATTTTGGAAATTCTGGAGGTCGTTCTTGAACTCGATATGGATGTTCAAGGAAATACCTGGATGGTGAGAAAGGGGACATGCCGCAAATAAGTTCCGCTCCAGACTCAAGTCAGTTGATTCATCGCCTTCAAGAGGGGGATGAAGGTGCATTAAAGGAAATCTTTCACCTCTATTACGATGGGCTGGTCTACTTCGCCTCTCCCATATTAAAGGATCAGGACCGCGCGCGCGATATGGTGCAGGATGTGTTTTTTAAGGTTTGGGAAAAACGGGAAACCCTGGATATCAAGACGAGCATAAAATCATACCTCTATATGGCAGTGAGAAACCATGCATTAAACGTGCTTAAAAAGAATGCAAGAATGGATTTAAGCGATGATGAAAGCAGCCTTGAACAGCTCTCGGGCACCCAAGATGGCAGCTACGATCGGCTGCGTGAAAAAGACTTGCAGCAAAAACTTGCGGCCTGTCTCGATAAGCTTTCGCCAAAATGCAGGGAGGTGTTTGAGCTGAGTCGTTTTGAACAATTTTCAAATAAGGAGATAGCTGCGACCCTAGATATTTCCATAAAAACGGTAGAAAATCAAATGACCAAGGCGCTGCAAACCATGAGACAACACCTGCTGCCATTATTACGATTTGTACTTCTCCCCATGCTACTCGCGTGCGTCTAAATAGCTATGGCAAGCAAATACGCCAATCATTTCTTCCCGATTTGTTTGTGCGTGAATTCCTTGATTTGTGTCAAGATTTTTCTCTGAATAGCTCCTGTTCTTTGTACCCTAATTTATATACTATGAAGAAATATGGAGTGAGCCTCTTTCTCGTATTAATGGGATTGGCCTTTGCGAATGTGGGAGTTCAAGCCTTAGTGAACCCCGAAGGAATTATGGGTTTTGTGGATGTGGAGCTGAATAACCCGAGTGCGAGAAATTCGATTCGTGCCTATTATGGGGCAGTCAATTTATTCTTTGGATTATTCTTGATTTTAGGGTCCTGGAAATTGAAAAAGGAAGCATTGATTCTGGTTAACCTTTATTGCTGGGGATTTGTGGTTGGGCGAGTTTCCAGCCTTGCTCTGGATGGAACACCAAATGACTTTGTGATGAATTGGTTGATTATTGAGTCGGTAAGTGGCGTTATTGCCTTGCTCCTTTTAAGGGCGAACATGCTTGCTAGTGGGAAGTTAACATCCATAGAATTGAACCATTGAAGTCCATAGAAAGAAATTGAATTTTTCTTAATTAGCGGGTAGGGGGAAGAAACGAATGGATTGTCATACCTACAGAATGACACGGCGAACCCTTATCTGCTTTTTACTTTTTTGTTTGCTCTCCAAGCAGGAGCTCTTGGCCCAGTATGTTCAAGGCTTTGTTATGGATAGAAATACCAGAGAAATCCTTGTTGGAGTCAATATCTTTTTGCCGGCATCAGGCAGAGGAACACAAACTGATTTGAGCGGTTATTTCCATATCGATGAACAAGAAGATTCCATCCTAGTTATCTCCTACTTGGGTTACGAAGCGCAATCGGTTTCCTTAAGAGGAGTAAAGCAGGATAGCCTGTTGCTGGTGCTATTGGATGAATCGGCCATAATAATCGGCGAGGCAGTGGTCAAGGCAGAAGCAAAAAGTAACCCTGCGATCTCTGTTCTAGAAATCAATACCAAGCAAATAAAAATGATGCCCTCCTTCGGGGGAGAAGCAGACATCGTGCAAGCCTTCCATAGTATGCCAGGGGTGAAAAAGGCAGGCGATGCAAATGGAGGCATGCTCGTTCGGGGTGGCTCAAGCGACCAAAATAATGTGGTGTTGGATGGGGTGCCGATTTACCAAAGCGGACATATCATTAGCTTTTATTCTCCCTTCCAATCGGAACTTATTGGCTCAGCAAAATTGTATAAAGGCATGATACCGGCTTCATTGGGTGGTCGGCTTTCGTCGGCCTTAGAATTAAAAACGGCACCAGCAAGTGATAGCCTCCAGGTTGATTTAGGATTGAGCATCCTACTTGGTAAGGCCTATATTCAAACGCCCATCGTTCCTGGGAAGTGGTCCATGCAATTGGCCGGTCGGCGCTCATTGCCCGACTTGGTTTGGCCGGTGATTGGCGAGCAGTTTCCAGCGAAATTTTTTGATGGACGAATGATCCATAATTTTCAACTCAGCAGCAAAAACCAGCTCCGACTTTCTTTCTATCAATCAACAGATGAATTATTGGCGAATGGAAAGACCATCTCCAAATTCAAGGAAACCGAAAAATCCTTAATGCCGGATATGCAATTGCTGAGCAAAAATACCGAACGGAATATGGCGCTTTCCTTTACACACCAAGGACCTTGGAATCTTGAAGCTGTGGTTTATGCGAGCGATTTAAAAACCAGCAATGCTATGTCGTGGGCCGATAATGCCCTAGAAATCCATTCAGGAATTCGTGATTTTGGAATGAAGACCACGGTAGCAAAAAGCTGGAAAGGCCACCAATCCTATGCGGGTGTGAGTTTTATCTCCCACCATTTTAGCGCGATGGGCGTAAGCAGCAGTGGAACGATTGGAGAGGTAATTCCAAGTAAAAAGACAGAAGAATTACGCTCTGGTGAGGGTAGTCTATTCCTTGGAGATACTTGGAAACTGAGTCCTATCTGGAGCATAGAAAGTGGAATGCGATTGGCTGTATGGACAAGAAGTTCCCAAGCGCGTGTACTCCTCGAACCAAAGTTGGCTGTGAATTTCATTCCAACAGTTAATTGGTCCGTTCAATTTGCGGTTCAGCGCAATACCCAAAGTCTCCAGAAATTGGGTAGCAATTCGATTTCTCTTCCTACAGATATGTGGTATCCAACAAACCTTGACCAGCCAGCCCCAAGTGCTTGGCAAGGCGATATCTCCATTGCATGGAAACCAGAAAACTGGTCGATGAGTGTTTCTGGCTATTATAAAATTATGGATGGATTGAATGAATTCAATGAAGGAGCGACGCCTTTCCTTGCAACACGTATTCAGGATGAAGTGGTGAGCGGATCAGGACGTGCATACGGAACAGATATTTCAGTTGCTTATCATGCAGAAGCTTTTACAGCTCAGCTGGGGTACTCGCTTTCTTGGTCAACCCGCCAATTCGACGACCTAAATGGAGGAAACAGGTATTTTGATCGTTTTGACCGCAGGCATGATCTTTCCTTCCAGTTCCTTGGTCAGCTAGGAGGGAATTGGAGTTATTCCTGTGCATTTTATTTGGCGACTGGCGCGAGGTTTACTCCCCGTTTGGCCCAATATGTTATCCCTGGAATTGGTGAAGCATCTCCGGTATTCATTCCGGTATATGGCGAACGAAATAGTCAGAAATTGAGTAGCAGTCACCGTATCGATATAGCCCTCAATTACCAAATAAAAACACCAAAAGCCACTTGGCAATTTCAAGCCGGGGCCTATAATGTCTATAACCAAATGCAGGCCTTCCGTATTGAAAATGTGGAGCGCAACGGACGAATGATTCTCCGCGAGGTAGGTCTCTTTGGTATGATGCCTTCACTTGGTTTAAGCGTAAAATTTTGATCATGAAAAAAATGCTGTTTTTGTTGGCACTTAGCTTATTGGCCGCGTGTCGTCCTGAAGGAAAAGAAATTCCATATACCACTGTTGAGCCTAAATGGGTGATGAATTCTCGGGTAGACGAGCTGGGCGGAATCTGGGTTTCACTCACTTATTCTCTGCCGGCGAATTATTCGGGAGCGGCAAAAAACTTGGCCGAACAGTTGGAGTCGATGATGATTCCAAACGCTAATGTTCAGCTACAACTGCAAGGCTTTAGTTTTAGATTTGAAGAAGTGGGCAAAGGCGTATACTACCTCAATAGTCCTCAATTGCAAGAGGGAGATATCGCCCAAATAGAGGTCATGGATACACAGGGCAGGCTTAAAATGAAGGCGAATTGCAAAGTCCCTGCGCGGGTGGACTTGCTCAAAAATGAAGTAATCGGAAATAAAGTAAATGCAGATACGGTATTCTCTATTGATGTTCGGATAAGAAAATCTCGATCAGGAAATGCGCGGTATTTGGTAAGTATTGGCAAGACTAGCGATTTTCAACGACTAAAATCTGGAGCCAAACCAAGCCTTGCTCAAGTTATTGGCGACCGCTCCTTCTTAGAAAAACGGGCTTTTTTGCTGCAGGCCAATGATTTTATCGGCGATAGCATTCTGTTTCATCAGCGGCTACCATTTGCCCAAACTTCCGATACAGTGGTGGTGAATGTCGCACAGGTTGATGGTGTTTATTTTAAGTATGTTGAAGAAGTATTGCGCTCCTCAGGCTGGCTGCAGCAGCTGCTTGGCGATGCAGTTAATTTCCATGGAAATATAGAATATGGATTAGGTTACTTTACTTTGCACCAAACAAAGAGCAAAGCCTTTGTGTTAAGAAAGATGGTTCGGTAGTGCAGCACATGAGCTTTTTTCATGTCTATACATCGAAAAGTAAACGTATTAAACTATATCCATGAAGAAATTAAATTGGCCGATTCTTGGTCTAGCCTGCACCCTAGCATTCACTGCCTGTAAAAAGGATAAAGAGGATGCTGTAGTAGAAAAGAAAAATACCATTCCTGAATTTTTTAGCCCTGCAGAAGATGGAGTATACGGAAGTGTAGCCCCTTCTTTGGACGTGATAGTGGCCGCCGGACAAGACGTCAACATTCCTCAAGACCTCGATTTCCATCCAAATAGAACGATGGAATTATGGGTCATCAATAAAGATGTCGATATGACCGGAGGAAGCACCATTACGATCAGCAATGCTGGAAAAGGAAATCAATCAGAAGATTTCCGCCGTGATGGAAATGCCTGGCACTTTATGGCCTTGCCTTCTGCCATCGCCTTCTCCGATAATGGAAATTTCGGCACAACAGCCAATATTCAAGATGCCAATCGTCAGGGTGGAACCTTCACCGGGCCTTCTTTATGGTCGAGTGATATGAATATTTATGCGCGTCCTTCAGGTGGAAATGGAAGTCATCTCGATATGCTCCATGGAAGTCCATTTGGAATGGGTATGGCCTCTGAATCGGGTAATAAATTTTGGGTTTACGATTCGTATCACAGCGAATTGGTCATGTACGATTTTGTTGATGACCATGGTCCAGGTAACGACGACCATAGTGATGGACGCGTGCACCGCTATCCTGAGCTTGCATTAGAAAGATATGCAGACGGAATTCCTTGCCATATGGTGATGGATGCAGCGAAAAAATGGTTGTATATCGTTGACGGCCCAAAAGGAAGAATCGTAAGAGTAAACGTACAATCAGGAAAGAAAAAGAATGACCTCAACCTCATCAACGAATTGTTGGCTGAGCATTGGGAAATGGAAGGCCTCGAAATTGAAACCGTAGTCGAAGCAGGATTCCAAAAAGCTGCAGGTATCGATATCAAAGACAATCGTCTATTCGTATCCGACTACGAAACTGGAGATATCATTGCATTCGACATCAATACAAAATCAGAAATTGGCCGTATCGCTACAGGAAACAAAGGTGTAATTGGCATCAAAGTAGGACCAGAAGGAAAACTTTGGTACGTGAATGCACTTCGTAATGAGGTGGTTCGTGTGACGCCGAAATAGATAGATATATTGGCTCAGATGCAGAATTTTGCGTCTTTACAGGATATTGATTATTTGAAAGAGGAACCAGAGATGGTTCCTTTTTTTGTTGGGGAGCATAAGGCATGTAGAGACACGAATTTTTTTGTATTTACGTGCCTGGCTGATGCTTTTTCGATGGGAAAATGAGATAAATTAAACGAAGCTGATAGCTTGAACAGAGGTAATATGGATGTATATGTTTTCAAAAGGCGTGTCTCGCTGATCTTCATATTTAATAAAAGGAGCTTTTAGTTTGAGTGGTGTGTGTTGATTGCTCATCCATTGAAAACACCTTGATCGCAGTCGCTTATATCAACCGGTTAAAGGTTCTGTATAAAAAGAGTCAATCTTGTTTTTGCGTCGAGCTGTGCTTTATCGTCTCCTTCAATCGTACCGCCAAATTCGAATTCATAGTCTTTTTCTGCAATATTGATTTTTCCTGTCCTAACAGTTGATTTTGAACCTGGATTACCTGAAATCAAGTGTCCAGCATTTTCGTATTGTATGTTTTGAAAAGCATAAGAATAGTTGCTTTTTTTAATCCGCTCTTCGATCATATCCGCCATTATAGATGAAGGCCATACCTTATCGTCTTTTCCAGAAAAAAGCAGGATTGGTCCAGTTATTTTTTCAACTTGAATTGTCGCTTGGTTGAGATATTCGGTTTTTGCTAAACCCCTTTTCCAATAGGTAAGGGTTTCGATTTTATTCGATTCGTTTCCTGAGATTTTCTCCATTGGAATATAGGGGAGATCAAGGTCCTTGTATTTCCAACTCGCTTTGAGGTCATTGGAATTATAGGGTAAAACCGTATTCGACCATAAAACTGCACTCGGAGCATAGGCGATTACTCCATGCACACGTTCAGGAAATAGAGAAGCAATTAGCAATGCCAATTCGGCATTTCTCGAAGCACCCATGAGAACAATTTTACTGGAGTCTACCTCTGGCTGTTGCTTCAGCCAGTTAAGTGCATTTTCAAAATACTCTAAATTGATTTCTTCGGGCAATGTTGGTAAGCCTTCTTTCCCCGTATATGGGAGTGATAAGCCACTAAACCCGATTTCGGCAAATTGCCGTCCCCAATAATCCCCCCATTGTCCGCCACCTATAAGGATGATTGTTGCTTTTTGTTTGGTCGTATTTTTTGCAAAATAGTTGGCTTGAATGCCGCTTTCATTTATGCCTCTCGGCTTGACTCCATCAAACAGAAGACGGTCTGCAATTAAATAGACAATGATGAATAAAACCACTAATCCAATCCAAATACTGTAGCTGTTTAATTTTTTCATTTATCAGGTTCTGATTTTAAGGAATGAATCTTAGAGCAAATGAGCTTATTCTTGGCATGCAGAGTTTGGGATTACGTTTTGTGTAAGCCACCTAGTATCAGAATAATCCTCTTCCTGCTTACAAATTAACCCAATTATTTAGAGTGAATGGGACTCGATGAGAGGAAAATTATTCCTTTAAGCGGCTTTGCTCATTGTTTATAATACACATGTTTGCTGGAAGGCTCCATTAACTTTAACGTATCAAGTGTATACTGCCTGTATGAGAAAGTCGCTCACCTCGCTTGCTTATTCCTTGGAATACAATGAGGTAAATGCCAGCTTCGTTATCTCCTCCATCCCAGCTGCAACTGAGGATGTCTTCACACGCGTAAACTACAGCTCCCCAGCGATTGTAAATTTTATAAGAACCAGATGCTAGGTCAAGGAATACAGGAGCAAAATCTTCATTGACCCCGTCCTTATTCGGCGTAAAGGCATCCGGAAACCAAATGACAGCCTTGTCATACACCAAAACTGTATCAAAGGCGATGTCGGAACATCCAGCTATATCTTCCACCTCCAATTGTATGGCGTAACGTCCGGTATCTTGGAAAATATGCAGCATACGACCCGTTGAATAGGTGGATCCATCTTCAATATTCCAAAACCAATTCACCGCATTGTTGTCGATAGAATTACCGCTTAATTCATCTTCACCAAGTTCTAATGTTCTGCTGGAAAGACTCATCTGCGCTTTTGCAGCATTGACTACCTGAATGCGGTTGGTAAATACCGTATCTGCCTTGCATCCATCTATATCTTCAATTTCAACTTGAATGGAATAGTAGCCTGCTTTGGTCCAAGAATATGTCCAGGATTCGGTGGTGAAATCCGTTCCATCGCTGGTGGTCCAGTTCACTTGATTCACCGAGCTGCTCAAGCCAATAGTGACTTCTTCATCCGTACAGAGCAGGGTATCGCTAACAAGCAATGCTGGAATTGCCGGGGATTGAACTGTAACATAGATGGAATTTGAAACATCTGGCGAACACTTATCACTCAGGCGAACCACATACCATCCGCTGGTATCGGCCTTGAAAGTGGCCGAGTCAACCTTTCGTACACCGTTCCAGTAATAGCTATAATTGTTCGCGTTACCCCCAGTTGCAGTGGCACGAAGCATGAAGCTATGTGCATCACAAACAGTAATATCAGCACCAAGATCTATACTTAGCGGATCACGCAAGGTAACGGTAAACTGAAGGGTATCGGCGAGTGAACAGCCGTCATTCAATATAACCTCATAGCCCTGTGTAAAACCAGGCTGCCATTGGCGGAATTCACCGGTATAGCCGTCTGACCAATTATACTGATAATTGACTGCATCGCCCCCAGTGGCTACGATATTCTTATAGAGGCTTTCTTGGAAGCAGATGGTGGTATCGGATTCTGGGTCTAAAGTAAGTGGAGCAAGCAGACTAATTATTGTCGTATCTTCTATGGTATTGCATCTATCGCTGAGTTGCAGAATATACGACTCAGACTGCAGTGGATCGCTTGTGAAACTGGAATCACCAGCATTTCCTCCCTTGTTCCAAGTGATTTGCAAACTGGCAAAATCTGCGGCTCGAATCTGGGTTTGGATAGGAATGGATTGTCCATAACATAGTTGAGTATCTGCGCTTAATTCATATTCTATACTTGAAATAACACGAAGAAAAAGACTGTCCTCAGCCAGTAAACGCGAGCATTGATCACCAAGGGCAACATGTACCCAAGAGGATACAAAAGGGGCTACCATAAGTCCATTCTGTCCAGGCGATGAACCATGCATGAAGTAATATTCATAGCTCAAACTATCTCCGCCACTAGGAATGCCAGAAAAGTTCGCTGCATTCCCAGCATAACAAGCTACGGTGTCTCCTGCGAGCTGAACGGAAAGCGGAGCCCTCACTTGAACCAGCATTTCGGCGGTATCAGCAAGCAAGGTACATCCATCATTCAGCACAACATGAAGCAATGTATCAGAAGGGAAGGCAACAGTTTGACTGGCCCCAAGCAGATTAAGCTCTGGCCAAGAGAATGAATATCCGCTCGACAGTCCGCCACTTCCACTTGCATGGATTTGGAAGTTTTCGAGCGAGCAAACGAGGGTATCATTGAGGATGGATGCCTGTAGTGAATCGCGCATGGAAAGCGTGAAATAGGCGGTATCTCTGCTAAAGGAACATGCGTCGAGGAGCACTAGTGCAAAAGTTTGTTGGGAATCTGGTTTGAGCCATACGGATTTGCCGGAGACAATACTTTGTTGACTTGATGAGTCGAGCCAATAGAAGGCAAGACTGTTCGAATCGGGTGCATTCCATTCGGCACGCAACTGAACGCTATCGCCGCGACAAACAAGCGTGTCGCGAGGTGCTATGGCTGTAATTTCCGGACGGTAGCTAAAGTATTGAAGCTTGAAGCCTGTTCCCACCACCGCAGGGTCGGAAGTATGGCGGATTGTGATGGCATTGCCTTGCAGAATAAGGGTATCGCCATTAAATGGAAGATTCATTCCAGTGAGTTTGCCGAGTAAGTTTCCGCTTGAGTCGGCTCCTTCGTAGAGGTAGAGGTAATCGTAGTCCTTTTCGTAGTCGAATTCGAGGAATACAATACCAATGGAATCAGCGCCAGGCGTGCTAATGCTCAGGAAGGATTCATGTAGATCAGAATAGGACGACTCTCCACCGTCATCATAAACCAGGCCTTGGCAATATTCACTGTTTTGAATAGCTCCTGTTGGCATGATCAAAGCATGACAAATATCTGCAGTAGAGTCGATAAGAATTTGCTGGGTTTTTAGCAAGGTATCGCTTCCATTTCCAAAGCAGTTGAAGGCGATAAGTTGGACATCAAAAAACCCATAGCTGGCAAAAACATGCGCAGGGTGTTCGCTGGTATCCGTGGTTCCATCTCCAAAATCCCAGATATAAGAAGTGGCATTTTCAGAATAATTCAAGAAGGGTATAGCACCAGTATTGAAACAAAGGAATTGCTCTGAGCTAAAATTAGCGCGAACCACCGTACTATCAAATAGATCTCCCACACCCGCTGCATGCCAGGCGTTGGTGGTGGCTATGACTTCTCTGGAGCAGGCGCCATAAAGATCTTTGGCTGCTAAAATGGAGAAATATCGGGCATCAGCATAATTGCTAAAACGACTGAGGTAGGTGCTCAAGCTGCGGTAGGTAATTTGCTGGGCAATGGCTTGACCTAGGCTGTCTACGGAGAAAAATTCTTGATTATCGTTGGTCCCTGTATCGCCATCGCAAAGCAGGTAATACCAGAAATTTTGGACGCCAGAATTGGTATGAACCCCACCATTATCACCTGTACCTCCGTACCAATATTGGCCCTTATAGGTATCGGGGTCGCCCTTGACTTTTGGCTTTTGCATATTGCGGAGTCCAGAACCATTGGGGGTAATATCTTCCCCAATTTTCCAGTCGGCATTGCTTTTATTTTCAAATTCTATGGAGTTTCCAAAAATGTCTGAGAAGGATTCATTGAGGGCGCCGCTTTCATTTTGATAGATTAGGTTGGCGGTATGGGTGGTTACGGCATGGCCAATCTCATGTCCACATACATCAAGACTAGTAAGTGGGGTGAAGGTGGTTCCATTTCCATCGCCGTAGGTCATCACATAGCCGTTCCAAAAAGCATTATTGTAATTGTTGCTATAGTGTACATAGCTGCGGATGGCTGCCCCCTGGTTATCGAAGCTTTGTCGGCCAAAATTATCGAGGAAATAGCGGTAGGTTTTTTCTGCTCCCCAATGAGCATCTGTTGCAACTTCATCTTGCAGGGTATCAACATTATTCCACGTATTGTTGCTATCAATAAAATCTACCGCATTGGAATAGTTGGTCGATCTATTTAAGTCGTATGTTTCAATCTTGGCGCCAAGACTACTGTCGCGCAAACGAAAGAGCCCGTTGCTCATGCTGTCGACATGAATCGTTCGGGTACCCGAATAGCGTGTGATGGCCGTTCCTGTTATATTGATGTCATGAATGAGGTTCTCCGAGAAAAGTAATTCCCCTGTACTGGCATGGAGGTAAACTTGATCATGAAAAAGAGGCTCAATTCCATAGATTTTGAAGGTATAACAGAGCACCCATTCTCCTCCGGGTTCGGCGGCATTTTTAGGAAACCAGCTGAGTACAGGATTTGGATAATAAGTCGCCCGCTCATTGTGTTGGAGGTCTTTTATAAGCGCTTCTTCGCCAGGAATTTCCCAAATATAAGGTGAAGCAGGTTTTGCCAATAAAGCTTTGTCAATCGCTTCTTCCGGACTCAATCCAATCCTTCCTTCCGCAGGCATGTCAAAAAGGGCGGCGTCTATAGATTTAAGATTCCCGCCTTCAAGATGAGCTGTTATCGTCGATCCATCTATAGGGTGGTTTTTATAGACTACTTGAAAGCGCAGGTGTTTTTGTCCGAGCCCATCCTCATCTTCTCTCGTTTTATGAAAGCTGTATGACGCGGGTAGCCGATAGATTTTTCTAAAAAAGGCCGAAGGGTCAGAGCTAAATCCGGCTTTGAGACTTCTAAATTCAATATAGCGCGGGTAGGAGCTATACTCCCAAAGATAAACTTCACTTGCGCCAGATTGAATGGAATCCGCTTGTGTGCCGGTAAATGTTTGTCCGACAGCGTTGCCGGCAAGTATAAAGAGAAGACCCACAAGAAGCAACAAGCGTAATTTCAAGCGCATGATTTGGTTTTGGTTTGTCAAACAATGGCATGTTCAACACCGACAATTTACCATGAATTTTCCGTTTATCGATTGAATGAAAAAAAAGGACAGTTTTCACTGCCCCTTTCATCATCAATAATAAACCACTGGCTTGTACTCGCAGCTTCTTATTTAACAAAGGAATCAAAGGCTTGTTTGATTTCCTCGGTGCTTTTGGTCACGCTAATTTCTTTGACAATCTCTTTTGTTTGAGCATCAATGAAGTAGATCATTCCTGTCGTTTTATTTTTTTTCGCCAGTTTCTCAATGCCCAGCTTTTCAAGGCTTGCTTTGCTGGTTTTTTTGGACTCCTTATTCGATAGATCATTCACCACAATGGAAAAAGTTTCGTTTCCCATATAGCTAGAGACTACTTCTTTTTCAATGCGCTGTCCATTTGTTTTGCAGGCCGGACACCAATCAGCGGTATTGACCATAACAATGATACTTTCATTCGAAACAGATTGACTGTTTTCTTGGGCATTTAATAGGTTGCCCATTGTTGCGAAGGTTAAAAATGCGGCTAATATTAGTTTCATGTTCAGATATTTTAAAGAGTAGTGGTAGGACTCTTGGTATCCTGACAAGAAAAGTTTCTTAGCTTTTGAATGATTCGATTTATTTCTACGTCGCGGAAAACTTGAGGTCGAACTTACTGAGTCTCTCCAAAAGATGTGACCTCTTGCGGTTTGATACAGGCAGCATTGAGTCATCTTTCATCAAGACATAACCGCCATCTTTAGATACATAACTGAGCATGTGGTTGATATTGACAATATGCGAATGATGGATACGTTCGAAGGAAAATCCCATTAGCATTTCTTCTGTGTCTTTTAAGGTTTTGGCAATCATCAAGGGTTTACGGTCTGTAAAATAGAATCGAACATAATTCCCTTCCGATTGGCAACGTATGATAGAATTGATATCACACAGGGTGATTCCTTCCGAAGAATGCAAGGCAATCCGTTTATTGAGGGTGCTCGTCTCCTGATTTTTCAGGAAATTACTGATGAGCAAATGATTCAAGTCTGATTCTAATTCCAGCACTTTTGCGACCGCCTCTTTTAGTTCTCGGCCACTGATAGGTTTCAGTAGATAGTCTAAGGCGCTAAATTTAATGGCTTTTAGTGCGTATTGACTATAAGCCGTGGTGAAGATGACCTTTTGCTTTTTATGCTTGAAGGATTCCAAAATTTCGAAGCCCAACCCATCTGTGAGTTGAATGTCTAGAAATAATAACTGAAAGGTTTCTTGTTCAAAAAGCTTTTTCCCTTCACTTACAGATGAAGCTTCATAAAGTACTTTAATCTCCGGACAATGGATTGATAGCGACTCTTTCAGTGCAGACCTGGCCTGCATTTCATCGTCAATAATGGCGGCACTTATTAGTTGGTTTACCATAATTTATTGGCAGGTATAGTAATGGTTACAACGGTGCCAATAATGGCCCCATTTTCAATATCATCATTAATTTCTAAGCGACATAATACACCCTCCTGACGAGTGATGTATTCGAGTCTTTTTTTACTAATTTCAATGGCTTTCGACTGGTGTTCACTTTCCTTCCTTTTCAATTTGGAGTTGCTGAGCCCAATGCCATTGTCTTTAATCACGCAAATTAAATTCCCTTCATTCAATGAACATTTTATTTGAATATGTCCTCCTCCACTTTTAGGTGCAATTCCGTGCATGATAGCATTTTCAACAAAAGGCTGAAGCAATAGTGCGGGTAGGCTAAAGTCGCTTGCGTTTAGTCCGGGCTCTACCTCAATGGTGTATTCAAGCATACCTGGGTGGCGCATTTGGGCCATTTCAATATAGAGGTGGAGGATTTCTAATTCTTCCTCTAAGCTTGAATAGCGGTGAGTATTCTCCAAAATATGACGAAGAATCTTTGCGAAGCGACTTAAGTATTCATCGGCTTCTGCAACCTTCTTTTCAGCATAATAGCCTTTGATAGAATTCAGCGCATTAAATATAAAATGAGGGTTCATTTGTAAGCGCAAGGCATGTTGTTCTACTTCAGACAATTCATTTTCGAGCTTCAATGACCGCTTCTCTTCAGCAAGACGAGCGTTTTCCAGTTCATATTCTCTTCGAACGATGGATAGTCTCAAGCGCCAAGTAAGCGCAGCAATGGCAATTGCGCTGAGAACAATTAATAGCACAAACCACCATTCTTGCCAATAAGGCTTTTGAATGCTAAACGAAAACTCGGCAGGCACTTTGCTCTCAATGCCGGCTTTATTAATGGCAAAAAGAATTAAGTCATATTTACCGGGAGGCAGTGCTTTTAGTACAACTTCTTGGTTATTGGTATATTGAAAATTTTGATCCAAGCCAATGAGTTGGTATTTGTAGCTTAAGTTCCCTCGCTCTCGAAAGGATATCCCTTTAAACCTCAAGGTTAGCTCATTTTCCCAGTAGCTTAATACTACATCGTGTAGGTTGGGAAGGCGCTTGTCTTTTTGGAAAATGCCAGTAAGAAAGATTGGAGGTGCTTGTTTGTAGATTTGTTTGGGCAGTATCTGGTTGAATTCCAATAGGCCATTGCTGCTAGCCGCATACAATTTATCATCCACCACAACAATATCTAAGACATGCAGGTTTTTGAGCCCTAGTAAATCAGAGTATCCAATAGCTTTCGACTGCTCGCTTAGGTCGATATAGATAATGCCCTTATTGGTGCCTAACCAGCAATCTTGATTATGGATGGTTATAGCATAACAGCTAAGACTTCCCAATTGCCGAAACCGACTTGTTTCATTAGGCCGTTTGCTTTGAATATTGAGTTCAACTAACCCAAAATTATCGGTTGCAACTAAGATGTTTTGGCTGTCTGGAAGGCAGCTGATATCATTGATTTTACCGCGAAGATTGGGATGTCTTTCAGAGAGGTTTTCAATCGTCCCATCTTTGAAATAATACAGGCCTTCGAATAAGCCAATCCAAATTCCGCCTTGCGGGTCTTCATACAGCACATTTCCTCGTTTTCTGAGAAGAATGCTGTCGCCGCTGAGTCCGTTTTTTTCGATGGTGCCTTTAGACGAAAGCTGCCGGTCGATTTTTTTCTTTGGAATGACATAAATATAGGTCGAGGCGAGCCAATAGTTTTCATGCCCATCAAGGATTAAATCGTTTCCGTAATAGGGTAGATCCATGGTGTCGGCATTGCGAATCACCCGCGTCTTGCTTTTGCCAATGATCCAAATGGCATCATTTACTTTTTTAATTTTTGAGATGCGCTCTAAGTTGCTAGGCTTACCCAAACTATGCTTTATTTCACCAGATTTCGTATGGATAATAAAACTGCTATTGTCATGACCGCTCCAAATGCGTTTCTGCTCATCAGCATAGAGACTCGTTGTGATTTGACTCGCTGCTTCTAAATAGGGTTGATGAATCCAGCTGATATCAGAATGGGGGATAAAGAATAAGGCCTTACCCATGGAGCCAATCCAAATATTTTTTTCATTGTCTTCATACATGCAGGTTACCAGCATGTTTTCTAAGAAATTATGCCATTCGCCAGCCTTAGCCGTTTCGAGGTTTTGGGCGAGAAATACCCCCTTTCTAGTTCCTACCCAGAGTTTCTGTTTCGAATCAAAAAAGAAGGAAGTAATATCCATCTCCGATGTCGGAAACTGGTAGTCCATTAAAAGTTCTTTGCTGGCTTGGTTATAACAAATGACACGGTTTCCTGTGCAGAGGAATAACTTGGTATCGAAGGAAAAAACCCGTGTCCGGTTATTAACCGCCTTTTGTGGTAGCTGGCTTTTTTCGCTAAGGCCCCAACTATCTCCAACAATTTGCCGAATGGAATCTGGACCGATAAAATACACTTTTTCGCGGTAGTTCCAGATGGAGCTGATTCCACCAAGCTGATTAGAAACCTTGCTAAAACTGCTGTCCCTTCCCAACCGTAACAATTCATTGCCGCTGCTTCCGAAATAGATATTTTTATCGTCCTCAGCAAAATAGTTGAGATAGCCTTTAGCGTCCGGAATTTGGGCCAGATAGCTGCAGTTCGACTTATTATAGAAGCTGTCGTTGTAAAAGAAGGAGAGCTTTCCGATTAAAGTTAAAAACCATATTCGACCTTGTTGATCTTGATCTATGCGAATTACTTCATTATCGGCTAGACCGTCATTTAAATTATAGGCGCGAAACTTATAGCCATCATAGCGGCATACTCCCTTGTCCGTAGCAATCCATAAAAAACCTTCGCGATCTTGAAATACATCATAAATGATATTGGATGATAGGCCATCGTCTGTTGTGTACTTTAAAAAATACGGAGTTTGAGCATGAAGCGACGGGATCTGCAATCCATACAGAAATCCAAGTACAATGAAAGAGAGCCAGCTTCGCATTAATTCAATATTAGCTAAAGTTCAATGGTATCTCTACGATTGGACGCTACGGATATCATAGAATTGACTTCATTTATCATTAATACCTAGTCAACTGCTCGGTCTTGTTTATCACATTTACTATTTTTATAGACGCGCTTATCTATATGAAAATGAATTGTTTAAACCGAATGAAAATAAAAATATAAGTGTCGACGAAAATTTATTCGATAAAAGAAATAAAACGCACTTATACGGTAAATCCTGCCTTTAACTAAGTATATGTATCCATATTTCATGTATTAGCTGTTTGAGCGCGATGATATGGTTTCTTTACATGACGTCTTCCTGCTGAATGAGGCAAGGCATTAAACTAATCTACACATTATGGATACAGTTCTTAACAAGAAAATGAAGCGAAAAAGCTACGTAGTGGGCCTCATGGTGGCGTGCTGTAGTTTGTTCGCTGTTAACCTTTACGCGCAAGGAAATGCGGTGAAAAGTTTACCCAAGGGGTTTATTGAAAACAAAGGTCAAATTATCGATCAAAACAATCTAGCCAATCCTGAGGTGAAATACCTTCTGAGTTTGCCTTCGATGAATGTTGAGCTGAAGGCTAATTCATTTAGCTATGATGTTTATACGACCGAAACAAAGCGGGTGAATGCTCCAGGTGATATTCTAGATATTACAACAGATCAACAAGTATTATTTCATTTTCATCGTATTGATATTGAATTTATTGGGGCAAACCCACATCCGAAGCTAATCGCAAACAATAGGCATAGCGATGTGCTGAATTATTATACCACTGGCACAAATGAGTCGGGGATAAAGGGTGTTAGCCATTTTGGTCAAATCGTGTATAAAGATCTCTATCCAGGAATTGATTTGGAGTTTAATGCCTTAGTGGGAGAGAACAAACCAGTAGAGTATAACTTTATTGTTCACCCCGGTGCAGATGCTTCTCAGATTCAATGGCGCTATAAAGGCTTAGAATCGGATTTAGAAAATGAAAAAATCGTACTCTACACGCGTCATGGAGAGGTGGAAGAGCATATCCCTCATTCCTTTTTGCTTGAAAATATGGCAAGCCTAACAGTTCGCTATAAAAAATCGGCCGAAGGTGTATTTGGTTTTGAGCAAGTGAACTACGATCCTACCAAAACATTGGTTATCGACCCTTTACCATCCTTACAATGGTCAAGCTATTTTGGCGGAAGTGCCGACGATATTCTTTATGGTGTAGAAGCCGATAATGCTGGGAATATTTTTGCCACAGGTCGGTCTTTATCTACCTCAAATATTGCAACGAGTGGTGTATATCAGTCGACCTTTGGTGGAGGAACTGGATACGGTGGTGGAGGAGATGTTGTCCTCCTAAAATTCAATAATACGGGTACCCTTCAATGGGCTACGTATTATGGCTATTCTGGTCATGAACAAGGACAGAGTATTGCATTGGATAATGCCGGAAACATGTACGTTCAAGGTACAACTGCATCAGCTACGGGGATGGGAACTACGGGTTCTTTTCAGCCAAATCGTGGTGCAGGTACGTATAACGATGCCTTCTTGGCAAAATTTGATAAGAATGGTTTTCGTCTTTGGGGAACCTATTATGGAGCCAATGGAAATGACCGTGGTTCTCAAAACGCATTAAATGTAGATGGAGATGGCAATGTGTATTTTGGAGGAACGAATAATTCTGCAAATAATACACAGGTTTCAAGTGCAGGCTCTTTTCAAGCTACTAACGGGGCAACTGCGGCATACGACGAACCTTTTGTTGCCAAGTTTGATTCAACAGGAACACGTATATGGGGAACCTATTATGGCGGAGGAGGTAATTTCCATAATGCCTTATTTGGCATGGGAATAACCGCTAACGGACAAGTTATAGTTGGTGGAAGAACCACGAGTACCAGATTGCCGGTAAGTAGTGGCGCCTTTCAGTCAAGCTATGGTGGCGGAAGCTATGATGGTTTTTGGGGAATTTTAGATGCAAACGGCGCAAACCTAGTTTACGGTACATATATCGGTGGAAATGGCTATGATATTGTCCGAAGTGCAAATGCCGACGGAAATGGAAATGTGGTGATTGCTGGATTCACAGAGTCTTCGAATAATATTGCCACAGCGGGTGCGCATCAAACAAGCCTTTCTGGAAGCAGGGATGGAATGGTGATGAAGTTTACTTTAGCAGGCGCCTTGTCATGGGGAACCTATTTCGGTGGGTCGGACCTCGATGATGTATTCGACACGTATACAAACAGTTCAGGAGATATATTTCTTGCTGGCTATTCGGCATCCTCAACGGGTGTAGCCACATCTGGTTCATTTCAAACAACTCCTGGTGGAGGAAATGATGGTTTTGTTGCTAAATTCGATGCTTCAGGAACCCAAAAATGGGGAACCTTATTTGGAGGCTCAGGACCAGATATCATTGCGGATATTGCGTATACTTCTTCTGGTCCTCTCACAATTGGATATACCGAATCTACCTCAGATATCGCAAGTTCAGGATCTTATCAAACCACATATGGTGGTAATAGGGATGGATTTATCGCCTATTTCCAAGACCTTCAAGGCCAGAATAATGCGGGGGTGAATAAGGTGGTAAGACCTTCAGGATATGTATGTGCCGGAAGTCAGGATATTGTGATTGAAGTAGCAAACTCAGGTTTAAACCGAATTGACTCAGTACTCGTAAAATGGGAGATTAATGGAGTGGGCCAAACGGATTTTATGGTAACCGATACCTTGGCTCCGGGTTCTACTTTGGATATTAATTTGGGCTCTGTAAGTTTTGTAGCCAATAATTTAATGAAGATAAAGGCATGGACAACCTTGCCTAATAATGCGTCAGACACATCGAATGATAATGATACGGTTGCGATCGAAATTAAGCCCGGTCTGGATGGTGTTTATACGGTGGGTGGAACCAATCCCGACTACGCAACAATAGAAGACGCAACTGCCGACCTAAATGCATTTGGTGTTTGTGGACCGGTTACTTTTCAACTAGCAGCAGGAACGTTTAATGAAAGATTACTCCTCGGAAAGATTACTGGAGCATCTGCCAGCAATACCATAACATTTGTGGGCGCAGGCATTGGCACAACCGTTCTTAGCAGCGCAGGTACATCCCTAACTGATATGGCAACGGTGCATTTTGATGGAAGTGATCATGTTACCCTTCGAGACCTAAGCATTGAAAATACGGGGTCGAGTTTTGGAGCCGGTATTTGGATGAACTCATCGTCTGACAGTAATGTGTTGGTGAACCTGAACATAACCGTTGACTCAAGCAGCAGCTCTACCAATATAAATGGCATCATCCTCAGCGCCTCAGCAACAGCAATTGGCGACGGCATCACAGGGTCTTCGAATCGTTTTGATTCGCTTGAAATTAATGGTGGATACTATGGAATACGTTTGAATGGAGGAGGAACTTCAAATAATTACGCCCTCCGAAATACCATCAGCAACGCAAGCTTCTTCGGACAATATCGCTATGGAATATTCCTTCGCTCACAACAAGAACCAATTGTGCATGCATGTATTATCCAAGCACCGCGTTTCGCTACAAGCACCGCTCTAACATTCGACTATTGTGCAAGCATTACAGCATCGAATAATACTTTGATGAGTAACGATTATGGCATCCACTTGAATTTTGTGAACGCCAATGTTTATGCTAGCAATTTTAGTAGCAGAATATTCAATAATATGGTGAGCAGCACGGCCGATTATGCCTTGTACTGCAATGGCTCCTCGCATATCAATATTTGGCATAACTCGTTTAGCTCGGAACCGGCATTGGCCGTTGCCCGTTTTGCCTCTTTCCAAGGTATTGACTTCAGAAATAATCATATAGAAAATAGAAACACGGCACCAGGTCGCTATACTTTGTATGCAGATGATGCGTCAGATTTTTCTGCACTTGACTATAATAACTACTTCTCTTTGGGCGGTTTTGTTTACCTCAATTCATCGAACTATGCCAACCTTCCTGTTTTGCAGGCAGCGTTGTCACAATACAATCAAGGAAGCACCAGTCGTGATCCGCTATTCAATTCAACAACTGATTTGCATACTTCCATCAACCTCTCTGGTACCTATGTAGGAATTGATGAAGATTTTGATGGCGACTTTAGAAATACGGTAGCTCCTGTAATTGGAGCGGATGAGGTGAATGTACCGAATAATGCCGGGGTTGCCCAAATTCTATCTCCAGTACCGGTATTCTGTGCAGGTACGCAAGATGTCCGTGTACGCATTGGTAATTATGGAGTCAATAGAATCGACAGCGTAGAAATTCATTGGGCGATTGATGGCACGAACCAAGGTATGCTGAAGGTAAAAACGCCGATAGCTATCCGTGGATTTAAAGATACGACCATTGGAACCATTAGTTTTATTGCAGGCGATAATAAACAAATTAAGATATGGACGGCTGCTCCAAATGGAGTACAAGATTCACTTAGAAATAATGATACTCTTGCAAAACAAGTTAAAACTGGATTGAGCGGAACCTATACCATTGGGGCCAATAATGCTGATTATTCAAGTTTTGGAGAAGCCATTGGTGATTTGAGTTCTCTAGGAGTTTGTTCACCTGTGGTATTTAATGTGGCTGCGGGAACATACAATGAGCGACTTGTAGTACGCGAAGTAGAAGGTGCCTCTGCAGCAAATACCATTACCTTTAGAGGAGCTGGAATCGGAAATACTACTTTGAGTTATTCGGGTTCCAATGTACAAGATTGGGGAACCTTGAATTTTGAAGGTGGTGACCATTTTGTCTTCAAAAAAATGACGGTTGCTGCAATGGGATCCAATTACGGTATTGGAATTATTCTCAGCGCTCAATCCGACAGCAATACCTTCCAAAAAATGGCCGTGCAAACGAGTCCATCTTCTACCTCTCTTAACTTGGTAGGTATCGCTTCATTACCAAGCCCAACCGACCTTTATTCAGGAAATGGACCTACAGGTGATGGAAACCATTTTGATAGCATGAGTGTGAATGGTGGCTATTATGGAATCTATTTGATGGGTACGGATAAGTATGTGCGTATCAGTCATTCGACATTTACAGATCAATATGTATCGGCTGTTTTCACAAACGGTCAGGAGTATATAGAAATCGACCATAATGTGATGTCGCCATTACGAAACGCAAATTTCTCTTACTCGCTCAACTTGACCATGCCAAATAATTTCAAGGTTCATGGAAATACCATCAATGCGGGTGGAGATTATGGAGTATACATGGCCTTCGGAAACATGTTCGGAGCCGATCCTAATTATAATTCAAGCTTCTATAATAATATGGTGAGCAATACTTCTGGATATGCGTTTTATGCTGACGGTGCACAAGAGTTTAGTGTGTTCCATAACTCATTTCGTTCAGTAGGAAATAGCAATTCGGTGGATGCAGCTGTCGACTTCAATGGCTGTTCAATGATCGAAATGCAGAATAATCATATCAGAAACGATAATCCAAATTCCTATGCTCTCTTAGCTGATGGATCCACTTTCGACTCCTTGGATTACAATAACTATTATTCGTTTGGTGATTTTGTTCGCATAGGCGGCATCTTCGCCAGCCTGGCTGATTTGAAGAATGGACTTCCTCAATTTAACCAAAACAGTTTCAGTCAAGACCCACAATTCAAGGGCCTTACGAACTTGCATACCAATGCCTTCATTCCTGGAGCTTATGTTGGGGTGAATATCGATATCGATGGCGAGCCAAGATGTCCGCAAACGGTATCTATTGGGGCAGATG
>Ga0100393_10001252_pt1 | contig 26182 bp, 16 predicted proteins | sample CryGeymeta201517_FD_81546 | JGI IMG/M metagenome (GOLD analysis project Ga0100393, IMG submission 81546) | Groundwater microbial communities from Crystal Geyser aquifers in Utah, USA - Crystal Geyser metaG 2015-17 | ecosystem: Environmental > Aquatic > Deep subsurface > Groundwater | place... | reverse complement strand
CTTGGACAACTGCCGCACCGAGGCCGGTGCCGCGCGGATCGAGAGCAACGGAGCTGACTTCGGCGAAATCCGTAACCACTGATGAGAGATCGATGGAAAACTGAATTTGGTATTTCTGGTTATCATTAAGCCATTTCAAGATTGTAACGCCACCATGCGGGTTGTCGGTAACGGCGAGGAAGTATTCGCTATCGATCTTGGCGTGCGAGACTACTTCACCGGAACCCTCTCCCGTAAGGATCGCTTGATACAGGCTCACTTCCTCAGCAGGCATCGCGGGCGGAGGCGTAGCTGCCGTGTAAGTGCCCAGCGGAAAAGGTGTAGCGGCCGTGCTATTGCTGGTTTCAGGGTCCAGCGCATTGGGACCACTGAAGTTCCAGCTGGCGAGAGTAAAGGTGGTGCCGTCGGGACCAGTCTGGCTGCTGCGGTAGGCCCAACCGTCTAAGTATTCCCACGGCTGACCATTACCATCAACATCCACATCACCGAAGACATCAATCACGGCTCCGTTTTGGAAAAGTTCGATGGCGTCGTCGCCGTTTACGTTTGCAGCACTATCGATGAAGTCCGGAGCGAAGCCAAAGAAATTATTAAACTCAATGCTCTCGCTGGCGACGTAGAGGAATTGCCCTTCAGTTGCACTCCCTGTAAGTGAAAACTCCGGCACACCTGTTGCTCCTCCGCCGTTGTTTGCCGAGCTGACCCCGTAAACGCTGAGGTCGGCAATGTCTGCGGTGGCGTAGAGTTCAATCGCTTTGGGTGTGCCACCAGTAAGTGTCCCATCAATGACCCCGGTGATCACGAGGTCGGCACAGGCCGTCGATACACTCGCGGCGAATGCTGCCAGGCATAATTTACGTATTTTGTTCATATTTGATATGTTTAAGGTTTGGTAGTATTTCGATTAGGTGGATGAGAGTGGATGGACGTTACTCTTGCGACGCGGGCCGCTTCGCTGGAATCCGGAGAAAATTATTTTCGTATAGTTAAAACTCGGTATATAAATCAATTAACTGCTGCTGCTTCAAAGCGCGGACATCAGCACGGGCAAGCGCAAAGCAGCACTGTAACTATATTGTTACTGGAATGAGATAATTGACACTTTTCCGGCACATGAATTGCCTGCAACAATCTTCATCTAACTTAAATTAGAATAGGCAATAAATTAAACTCCTATTACATTGGCGCGCTAAATCAAATGGCCAGAACGGCGATGGCGTTCGGCAGCCGAGCACATCACTATACACACCCGGCACCAACCTGCAGCCGCGACTCCAGTCGCAAACGGGGCGCCGACATTGCGTGGTCTAGTCGCTACGCTCGGCACTGCCGCCGGCAGCAGCCCAACGCCTAACCAACAACACCCCGCACCCGCGGCACGTCACGCGCGTCAAAGTGCAGGATATATTTCTGCCCGAAATAGTCGTCGCCCAGCTCTTGCTCCAGGTCGATGGTTAAGCGCGGGCGAATGCCAAGCGCGGCATACTCCGGCTCCAGCTCGCCGCCCTTCCAGTAAAGCACTCCATTGGGCATGGAATTGCGCTGGCCTTTGCGGAGGTTGCTTTTGATCCAGCTGAAATATTCGGGCAGGTTCTTGACCGCCCGGCCCGTGATAAAGTCGAACTGCTTGTGCACCGATTCAGCGCGGCATTGGCGGGCCTCGGCGTTTTTCAAATTCAGCTGAGCGATCAGGTCCTGCACCACGGCAATCTTTTTACCGATGGAATCGATCAGGACAAACTGCGCCTGCGGGTAGCAGATCGCCATGATCAAGCCGGGAAAGCCGCCGCCAGTGCCGACGTCCATGACGCGGGTCCCGTGCATCAACTTGAGATGATTGGTGATGGCCAGACAATGCGCCAGATGCCGCTGCTCCAGGTGCTCGATATCCTTGCGCGAGATCAGGTTGATCTTCTCGTTCCACTCGCGAATAAGCGCCGCCCAATTGCTCAGCACCGGCCAAGCCTGCGGCGGAACATGCGGAAATTGTTTTTGTAAGCCATCCATACTTCTTCAGCTCGATATCAATCCAGCGGCGGAATTTTATCCGGAGCTTCCAAAGCGACAGCCAAGGTAAAAGCCGCGCTTAATTCACTCTGATGCATCGTCGCCCATTCGATGACTAAGCCGCGCGCTCTAGGCGGAAGATGTCCTTCAATTTCGGAAAGACTTGTTCGGGACGCATTCCCGTAAGTTGCATATAAAGACTGTCCGGGCAAAGATCGATTTCTCCGCTGGTGCCGTCATCATAACGAAGAAAAAGTCTGAAATTAGCTCTGGGTGCCACTTCGATAAGTTTCATTACCATGTAATAATAGATGTTTTTGGCCCTCTGTCGAGTGGCTAAAGTTTTTAGCGATCAACCCAAGCTAAGGATTCTTCTCGCGCAGACTTTGCTCCAGCTCGGCCAAATCGCGCGGAAATTTGCAGCTGAAGCGCTTGGTTTTGCCGGTTTCAGGGTGAATAAAGCCGATACTGGAGGCGTGCAGCGCCTGCCGCTTGCAGCCATAGGGCGGGCCCGCTTTGCTCGCGGCGGCTTGTTTAAAATCAGGGTGATAGAAGCGGTCACCGAGCAGGGGCACGCCGGCCCGCGCCGCGTGAATGCGCAGTTGATGCTTGAGCCCGGTCTCCAACCGCAGCCGCAGGCGCGAAACGGTATGTGCCTCACCCCGCCCGCCCGGCCAGGTAATCGTATCCAGCACTTGAAAGTGACTGATCGCCTCGGTGGCCCCCTCCCGCGGCTCGTCAAAAACGGTCTGTTCCATCCCGTCCTCGTCTAGCTTAAACCAGCTGCGCCAGGTCCCGCGCCGCTGCGCCAGCTTGCCGTCGCCCAGCGCCAGATACTCACGGATGAAGCTGTGCTCGCGCACTTGCCGCACCAAATGTTCCCGCGCTTCCGGGTTCATGGCAAAGCAGAGCAAGCCGCTGGTGTATTGGTCAATCCGGTGCACCGGCAGGGGCGTGAGGCCCCTGCGGTTGACGCGGTTGCGGTCGAGCTCGACCGCTCCTTTACCCTGCAGGTAGGTCTCCAGCAGGCTGAGCGCCGAGGGCTGACTCTTCCCCGGCAGCGGCACAGAAAGCAGTCCGGGGCCCTTGTTCACAATGGCCAACGAGCTATCGATGTAGAGCAGATTGACTTGCGCGTGGATACGGGTCGGCATGCTTTTAAAAAAGACTTTCGCTCCCGGCACAGGCTCACCCATCCGCAACCGGTCACCCGGATCCGCCAGCAGGAGATGCGGCTTGGCCAATGGTTGCCCATCCAGCTGCACCCGCCCGCGCGCAAACCATTCCTTCACCCGCTTCTTCGGGCTGTCCGGATAGTCGCGCAGCAGCCACTCCAGGGCGGTCTTTTGTTCAGTTTCAGGGGTTGTTTTCAAGCGAGGTTCGTGGTTTCCAATGTGTCTTGCCAAGTGCAGCTGCAGATTTGTGCAAACAATCCTCCGGGTCGAGGAATAAAACCAGCCCCGTTCATCTCATAACACTGCTTACGACATTACAGCTATATTTCTAATCTGTTGCCATGCACGGCAAAAAAAAGCCGCAACAACTTGCAACAAAGCAGAATATGCCTCGTCTTTCATAATCCAACCACAACCAAAATAAAAATTATCATTATGAAAAAACTACTGCTTCTCTCGCTGCTCTCGCTCACTGCATCCCTCGCCTACGCCGGTTCCGGCTGTGGTGGTTGCAAGGGCGACAAGGATAAGTCCTTCACTGCTGACCGCGCCGCACTGGTCTAAAAAATCAAGACTGTTTATTCTTTCACAATCCCCGGGGCAGCCCGGGGATTTTTTTTAGTGAATTCGCGGCCACCCGTAGCCGGGGCGCTTCAGCCCCCCCGATTTTTTTAACGTGTTCGTTCGCTTCGCCACCCGTAGCCGGGGCGCTTCAGCCCCCCCGATTTTTTTAACGCGTTCGTTCGCTTCGCCACCCGTAGCCGGGGCGCTTCAGCCCCCGGTTTCTTTTAGCGCGTTCGGTTGGCTTAGGCCTGCGGGGGCGGGGGCTGAAGCACCCTGCCTACGGGGCTTTGCATTTCATTCTCTTGGTGGTCTATCGGCCAGAAATCAGAAACTAAGGGAACTCATACGCAATAAAGAAGCTGCCATGTGTGACTAGGTGGTACAGTTGGCGCTTCAGGGATACAAAGATTCGGAGAACAAAGTGGTGCGACGGCTAAGCAAAACTTTCATTAACTTGGAAACAAATGCCCTCCCTGGGATCAAGCCTGCGAACTGGCGGTAAAGTGCCGGAAGAGAGGCATCGTGATCCCGAATTCGGATCTATTGTCTACTCCATCGCGATGCATCCTGCGTGCGGGATTTTCCACAACGACAAGCACTTCGACTGGCCCGACGAGATTACCGGCTAAAACATCGCCGAACGCCCGGCCTCAGGACTCTTTTTTCATTGAGCAGCGGCATTTTTTGGGGAATTTACTCCAGCATCATGCCCTCGAAACCCGCCAAGAAGCTCACCCTGCACGACCACCTCTCCCGCCTCACCCTGAAGAAGGCGGAAAAACTCCTCGGCCCCGAAGGCGACGTTCTGCTGCGGGAAGGCCACCAGCACGATATTGACTTTCCGACAAACGTTACGTTCGGGCGCAAGCGTCTGCGGGTGACCTTCCCCGGCGCGATCCAGGGCAAGCGCAATGCGACGGTGACGCTCGATCTGGCCGAGGGCAAGCGCACCCGCCTCCGTATGCAGTGCACCCCCTGCGAGCAGGCCGACACGCTGAAGGGCGCGGTGCTGGGCTTCGTGCTGGAGAACAAGCTGGCCCTCAGGCTCTCGCTCATGCCGGGCGAGGAGCCGCCGTTTGAAAACCTCGATGAGGCGGCGCTGCACGCCTACGCGGTGGCCCTGCGGGAAAAGCGCGCCAAGGAAGAGCGCATGCGGATCACCAGCGAGGATCCCGCTACTCCCTGGACGGACTACCTCATCTATAACCACCAGTCCGGCAAAACCTACCGCGCCGCCTACCGCAGTTTCGAGCCGGGCGACGCCTATTGCAGCTGCCGCGATTTCAAAACCAACCACCTCGGCACCTGCAAGCACTTGATCAAACTGCGGCAGCATATCGAGCGTAAGTTCACCGCAGCCCAGCGTGACACACCCTTTGTGCAGAAAGAATTTGCCGTCGCCCTCGGCTACGGGGAGACGATCCGCCCGCGGCTCCTGCGCCCGGACCAAGCGGAACTTGGGACCAAGACCTGTAACCGCCTCCAAGCCTACGACGCGCTGGCCGACCACAGCTCGCCCGAGGCCGTCAACCGCCTGCTCGAGCTCATCCGCCAGATCGAAGGCGAGGGGCACGAAGTGCGCATCTATCCCGACGCCGAAACTTGGATCGAGTCCGTCCTCATCCGCAGCCACCTCGCCACCAAGTCGGAGCTGATCCGCGAGAACTCCGCCCAACACCCGCTCCGCACCCGTCTGCTCAAGACTGAACTGCTGCCCTACCAGCTCGACGGCATCGCCTTCGCCGCAGGTGCTTGCCGCAGCATCATCGCCGACGAGATGGGGCTGGGCAAAACCATCCAGGGCATCGGCCTGGCCGCCTACCTCGCCGCCGAGGCCAACATCCGCAAGGTGCTCGTCATCTGCCCGGCCTCGCTCAAGTCGCAGTGGCAGGCCGAGATCGGGCGCTTCACCGACCTCTCCGCCCAGCAGATCCTCGGGAGCGCCGCCGAGCGCACCGACCAGTATGCCAACGATGCCTTTTTCACCATCTGCAACTACGAGCAAGTCATGCGCGACATCCTCGCGATCGAAGCCTGCGAGTGGGATCTGATCATCCTCGACGAAGGTCAGCGGATTAAAAACTGGGAAGCCAAGACCAGCCGCGTAATCAAGGCGCTCCGCTCGCCCTTCGCGCTCGTCCTCTCCGGCACCCCCATGGAGAACCGCATCGACGAATTGTTCTCGGTGGTGGAATTCATCGACGACCGCCGCCTCGGCCCGGCCTACCGCTTCTTCAACCAGCACCGCATGGTCGATGAAAGCGGCCGGGTGCTCGGCTTCGAAAAACTCGACCAGCTGCGCGCACGCCTCGCCCCCATCCTCCTGCGCCGCACCCGCGCCAATGTTCTCGGCGAGCTGCCCCCGCGCACCACCAATCTCATTCGCATCCCCGCCACCGACGAACAGGCCGAGCTCAACGCCCAGCACATGCAGACCGTTGCCTCCATCACCGCGAAGAGCTACTTCACCGAGATGGACTTCATGCGCCTGCAAAAAGCGCTTCTGATGTGCCGTATGGCCGCTGACAGCACCTCCCTGGTCAACAAACAACTGCCCGGCCACTCCAGTAAGCTGGAAAAACTGGAAGAGCTGATCGGGCAACTCACCGCCGAGCCGGACCGCAAGGTGGTGCTCTTTTCCGAGTGGACACAGATGCTCGACCTGATCGAGGCGCGGCTCCACGCGGCCGGGGCCGGCTTCGTCCGGCTCGACGGCAAAGTCCCCCAAAAGAAGCGCCAGCAGATCGTGCGTACCTTCCAGACCGACCCCGCCTGCCGCTTCATCATCATGACCAACGCTGGCTCCACCGGCCTCAACCTCCAGGCCGCCGACACCGTCATCAACGTCGATCTGCCCTGGAACCCCGCCGTGCTCGAACAGCGCATCGCCCGCGCCCACCGCATGGGGCAGAAACGCCCCGTCCAAGTTTACATCCTGGTGACCGACGACACCATCGAAGAGCGCCTCCTCGACACCCTCTCAGCCAAAAAGGAACTCGCACTCGCCGCACTCGACATCGATTCCACCGAGGACCGGGTTGATCTGGAGAGTGGGATCGAAGCCCTCAAGCGCCGCCTCGAAGTGCTCCTCGGTGCCCAGCCCGACGCCAACACCGACGAGACCCAGGCCGAGCGCGCCAAAGCGGCCGAAGCCCGCCGCGTGCAACTCGCCCAAAGCGGCGGCCAGCTGCTCAGCGCTGCCTTCACCTTCCTCGGCGACACCCTCCCCGAGCCGCCGCAGGTCAAAGCCGCGCAGACCGAAGCCCTCCGCCGCGAATTCGTCGCAGGCCTCGAAGAGTGCGTCACCCGCGATGCCGAAGGCCGCCCCGAACTCCGCCTCACCCTCCCCGACGACGCCAGCCTGCAACAACTAGCCGCCAGCTTCGCCAAGTTCGCCGCCCTCGCGCAACCCGAGGCGGAAAAAATCGCACACCCTATAGCCAGAAAAATGGAATGCATTACATAAATAATAGCTGCATTTAATTATTACATTCCAGTATGGATAGACTGTTTGAGCTGAGTCGCCAGTTCATACGTCAATTGGCGGGAGATGAGCGTCGAGAGTTGGCCCCCCCCGCTCGCCGGAAGCTGCAATCTGCGCTGAGCTGATAGGAATTTGCGGTTCGACGGCGCTAGCTGCCAGCGTGTTAGGGTTCAGTCAAAAATCAAGATCTGACGTATTTTGAGCACTCTGAAAATTGATGAAGCAGTGGACTGATTCTGTGACCACTGCCGGATTTGAATATCCAGTTACATTAGAAATTGACTGCCCATTTTGTGCCCTATCCAGGGTTTTTATTCAAGAGGATGGGCCGGGATGTCGGGCGAAAATTTACTATTTGATCATACCTCATCATTGACCAACCAACGGAAAGTTAACAAACGGAAGCTTCTTTCTGAATTTCGATTTGTTTCGCTGGTGAGTTGCTGAATTTCCGACTCGGCATCGTCGACAGGGTCAATCCAGTCATTTAGAAGTTAAACAACTTAAAATTTTGCATTTTCGGAAAGTTTCCAGAGCATGCGGCTTTCAAAGGAATGAATGCCCTTGCTGAACAACTTCGAGATCTGATGGACCGTCAAAAAATGACGGGGGGCAGGCTGGCGGAGGAAATCGGGATCAGCGCGACTTCTGTCAGCCAGATTTTAACCGGAAAGACGCGCCCCCGGCAGGTCACGCTTTGGCGGATGATGCGGGTGCTGTGCGCGGACAAAAGAGATGAGCAGGCTCTGCTTTCTACTTATGAAGCCCTGGGGAGCACAAAGCTTCCCGTTTCATCAGTCCTGGATGACGAAACGAACGTCGCCACCGAAGAGGAACGGGTTCGACGATTCCTGGAAATGAAAGCAACCGCAGTCGCCTTTCGCAATAAAGTCGCCGGCACCTTGGGTAGGATCCCGGTCTCCTATCAAAGTGATTTCACGCAGGGTTCCGTCATCACTGACTTTCTCATCGAGCCAGGCGGCAAGCGTATCGCTATAGAATGCCGGGCGAATGTGCATCGTGACCTGGAGAAGTCTCTCGTTTCAGCAAGGATCATCCGGGATGCCTTGAAATGCGATCAGGTGCTCATTGTTGTGCCCAAGATGACTTATGCTCTCACCAAAGCTTGCTCCGCCCATAATGCCATCCAAGCGATAACCCCGAGAAATCTACCAAAGCAGCTAAAAACTCCCTCAAAAAGAAAAAGGCGATAAAAGTATCTGCATGAATCCGTAATTTTGACCCTGTATGAAGAACTTTATCAGCAATGAAAGCAGCCACACCCTGAACAAGCGGATCGGGGAAATAATCGGCTATAGCCAGGAGCTGAAGTTCCTGGTTGGGTTCTTCTACTTCTCCGGCATACGCGAACTTTTTGAATCCATTCGCAAGTCGGATGAATTGGTCATTAAAATTTTGGTCGGCTTGCAGGCCGACCGCAGCTTGGGGCTCTTGGTCGAACACGGACGCGATACCCCGAAGTCGGACAATGAAGGTGCGGAACTCTTTTTTGATTCCCTTCGCGAAGCGATGCGCGGAGCGGAGTTTGATAACGAGTTGTTTGCCGAGGAAGTCGGCTATTTTCTGCAAATGATCCGCGAAGACCGCCTGCAAATCCGCAAGACCCTGGAGCCGAATCACGCCAAGCTTTACATCTTCAACCTGAAAGAAGAGCACAAGCTGCTGAAAGAACGTGTTTTCATCACCGGCAGCAGTAATTTGACGAAGGCGGGGCTGATCAACCAGCGGGAATTCAATGTCGAGATCGGTGACTACGGCACCGAGGCCGCGGAAAAGTTTTTTGACGAACTTTGGGAGGACGCCATCGAAATCACCGAGGTCGAGGACTTGAAGTCCCGGCTGCTACAGATTTTCTCAGATGAGACGCTGGTTGCGGAGGTGACGCCCTACGAGGCCTATGCGCTCGTCGTGCAGAAATATGCCCAGCTTCAGGAGGAGAAGGAAGTGCCGGCATCCGCCCTCGATGTGTTGACAGATGCGGGCTACACCCCGTTCCGCTACCAACTGGATGCGGTGCGTCAGGGGCTTTCTATCCTGGAGACCCATAATGGCGTCATCGTTGCCGACGTGGTCGGCTTGGGTAAGTCCATCATCGCATCACTTCTGGGGAAGAGCCTCGGCCAACGCGGGCTGGTGATTTGTCCGCCGGGATTGATCGGGGACAAGAACATGTCCTCCGGCTGGCGAAAATATGTCAACGACTTCAAACTGGAACGCTGGGAAGTCCGCTCCTGCGGCGATCTTGAGTCCATCGCCGAGTTTGTTTCCGAACAGGGCCACGATATTGAGACCGTGGTAATCGACGAAGCCCATCGCTTCCGGAATCAGGATTCGAAGCATTACGAGTTGCTCAGCCGGATTTGCCGGAACCGGAAGGTCATCTTGCTGACGGCCACCCCCTTCAACAACTCCCCCGGCGATATCTTCTCGCTGCTCAAGCTCTTCACCATACCGGGCAAGTCCACCCTGACTTTGACCGATGATCTGGATCTACGCTTCGCCGTGTATCGGGGCATTTTCAGACGGCTCAGCTATATCCGGAAGAACCATAATTCGCCGGATCCCCAGAAGCGTGCACGAGCAGAGGCTTACTACGCAGCACTTTTTGATTCACCCGCCATCGACATCGCCCAGGTCAACCGGCGGGCACAGCGGCTCTCACAGGAGATTCGTGCCGTCATCGAACCCGTCACGATTCGTCGTAACCGCCTCGATCTGCGCCAGGACCCGCACTACAAGGAAGAGATCGCCGCCTTATCCGATATCGGTGAACCTGAGGAACTCTTCTTCGAACTCTCCGCTGAACAGTCGGAGTTTTACGATACGGTGATCAACGACTACTTCGGTGAGGAGGGTCGTTTCACTGGAGCAATCTACCAGCCTTACCTCTACGAAGCAGGCGCAGAAGAAGGCCAGCAACTGGATGCCGAAGGGAATTTCGAATTCCAGTCCCAGCGCAACTTGTATGACTTCATGCGCCGCTTGCTGGTGAAGCGCTTCGAGAGTTCCTTCTTTGCTTTTGAATCCAGCCTGCGGAGCTTTCTCCGCATCACGGAAAAGGCCCTCGCATTCATCGAACGGACGGATTGCTACCTCCTGCACCGGAAGCTACTCGATGAACTCTTTGAACTCGACGAGGAGGACATCCAGCAAGAACTGGATCAGTTTGAAGCGCGCATGGAGGAAGAAGGGGCCGAGCGTTCACGCAAGGACCAGGTGTATCGCCTCAAGGACTTTGTCATGCGCGACCAATTCATCGCCGATATTCGCTCCGACATTGAACTCTTCCGGGAAATCGGCCAGCGCATCGAGACACTCGATCTATTGCAGCCCGACCCGAAAGCCGACTGCCTCGTCCACGCCCTCCGGCAGACCCTCAGCAAAAAGCCGAAAGCGGGAGAGCCGAAGCGCAAAGTCATCATCTTCACCGAATATGTCGATACCGTCCGCTATTTGGAGCCGATCTTGGAGGATGCTTTTCGTGGTCGGGTTTTTACCGCAGCCGGTGCCTTCGGTGTCCAAAAGGAGCGTGAAATGCTGGCCAACTTCGATGCCTCGGTGCCCGATTCCAAACAGGCGGACGACTACGACATCCTGCTGGCCTCCGACAAAATTTCCGAAGGCTTCAACCTCAACCGCGCCGGGCTTATTGTGAACTACGACATCCCCTGGAACCCGACCCGGGTCATCCAACGTGTCGGGCGGATCAACCGGATTGGTAAGAAGGTATTCAGCGAACTGAAGATCCAGAACTTCTTCCCCACCGAGAAAGGCTCCGACATCGTCAAAAGCCGCCAGATCGCGGCGGATAAGATGTTCATGATCCACAACACCCTGGGTGAGGACGCGCAGATCTTCTCGGCCGAGGAGACGCCCACCGCCTCATCGCTTTACAGCAAAGTCACGGCCAAGCCGGAAGAGGACGGCTCGGAGAGCAGCTTTACCGAGATCCGCCGCCTACTGGCCGAGATCGAGGCCGAGCACCCGGAAGTGCTGGAAAAGGTCGGCAAATTCGCCCCACGGGTCAAAACCGCCAAGTCGGCCGCAGATGACTGGTTGACGGTCTTTACCCTCAAGGGCCGGGATATTTTTGCTCAGGCGCGACCGGCACCCGGAGCGGAGGCCGAGGAAATTTCTATCGAGCAGGCGCTTGAGATCATCCGCTGTGATTTCGACACCCCTCGTATTCCCTTTTCTGTATCCTTTTGGCAGGACTACTCCAAGGTCCGCGACTTCCGCCAAAAGCACGCGGTCAATCCCAAGCAAAACAGCGTCGAGGCCAAGGCCCTCAATGTCGTCAATGCCTTCCTCGCCAATCCCCAGCTCAGCGAGCAGCACAACTTCCTCAAGATCCTGCGTGAAGACATGTGCGACTACCGGACCCTGCCGACCAACACCCTGCGCCGCATCGCCGACATCGGCGGCAAGCTGGAGAAGGCCAAAAAGACCTTTACCGCCCTCCAGGCGGAACTCGGCTCCGAGTATCTCCAGCAATTGAAAGCCCGCATCGGTGCCCTGGATGAGGAAGTCATCATCGCGGTTGAAAACCAGAACCTTTCTGAAACGAATGCCTGAAGACCAACATTTGGAATATAAGCGAGAGTTGAACGACACCCTGGAGAAGGAGGTCGTTGCCTTCCTGAACCATCGTGACGGCGGGCAGATTCATATCGGCATCGAGGACTCCGGTGAACGGGTCGGCCTGGCCGACCCAGGCGGGGATCAACTCAAGATAAAGGATCGCCTTCGCAACAACATTCAGCCCTCCTGCCTGGGACTCTTCGATTTGGTCCTGGAGAATGACGAAGGCAAAGACTGGCTCCGCCTGATTGTCGCCAGTGGTTCGGAAAAGCCCTACTACCTGCGTAAGCAAGGAATGAGCCCCCGGGGATGCTTTATCCGGGTCACCAGTGCCGCAGAGCCCATGGAGCAACGCCAGATCGAGCAACTGTTTGCCACCCGCACGCGGGATTCCATCGGCCGGATCAAATCGCCGCGACAGGACCTTAGCTTCGCCCAGCTCAAAATTTACTACGAAGGTGCCGGTCGGCCGCTTGGTGAGCAATTTGCCAGCAACCTCGAACTCCTGACCGAGGAAGGTGGATTCAATTACGCGGCCTACCTGCTCGCCGACCGTAACGGCACCTCCATCAAAGTCGCCAAATATAGCGGCACTGACCGCGTCGATCTGATCGAAAACGAAGAATACGGCAACTGCTGCCTGGCCAAGGCCACCCATCAGGTGCTCGACCGGCTTGACCTGGAAAATCGCACCTTGACCCGCATCACTTCAAAACAACGCGAGGAAAAGCGCCTCTACCACCCGGTCGCGCTACGCGAGGCCGTGATTAATGCGATCATTCACAACGATTACAGCTACGAAGGCGTGCCGAAGTTCGAACTCTTTGCCGACCGCCTCGAAATCACCTCCACGGGAGGCATCCCGCAGGGACTCAGCGAAGGCGAATTCTTCGAGGGCTATTCCATGCCCCGCAACAAGGAGCTGATGCGCATTTTCCGCGACCTCGACCTGGTCGAACATCTCGGCTCCGGGATGCCCCGTATCCTACAGGCCTACCCGAAAAGCAGCTTCCGGTTTACGGAGAACTTTATCCGTATGGCCTTCCCGGCGTCGGAGAAAGCGTCGGGGAAAACGTCGGGGAACGCGGCTTCGACTACCCAGAAAACAAGCGATGCTACCCAGAAAAGTTCGGGAAAAAGTTCGGGGAAAAGTTCGGGGAAAATCATCGAGGCGATCCGGGCGAATAATGAAGTCACCATCCCCGAATTAGCCAACAGTATCGGTATTACGCCACGCGCCATCGAAAAGCAGATCGCGAAACTTCGCGAAGAAGGTCGTCTGCGCCGTGTTGGCCCTGCCAAAGGCGGCCATTGGGAAATCCTCGACCCCGATTCCTCTGATTAAACCTTCCACTTTCCCACTTTCCCACCTTCATACCAGTTTCCATGCCCACCGCACCCGACGATAAACTCCAAGCCCTGATCGACCACTGCGCCTTCGAGACCGCCCAGGCCTGCTTCCGCCGTCTCTGCCCGGGTAGCTTCGAGCGGACCGACACGCCGCTGGAAAATGCCAACCCGGAACGCTTCGGCGCTATCCGCCAGTTCGGCGAGCTGAAGTTCGACAAGCGTTCTGTCCTCTTTGCCTACACCGAGGTTGCGGATGCCCTGACCGAGCGGAGCGCACGCAAGGACCAGTTTGAAGCCGCCCGGGCCATTTTAAAGAGTCAGCCCGCTACCGATGCCGGGATCTTCATCTTCCGGGGCGCCAGCGGGGCCTTCCGCCTCAGCCTGATCAGTAAGATCTACAAAGGCAGCAAGGCCGAGTTCTCCCACTTCCGGCGCTACACCTACTTTGTCGATCCCCATGCATCCGGGCATCACACCTTTATCAAGCAGGTCGGCGGCTGTGCCTTCGACTCGCTAGAGGCGATCCAGGAGGCCTTCTCGGTCGAGGCGATCAACAAGGATTTTTACAAGGAACTGTCCAACTGGTATTTCTGGGCGATGAAGCACGTCCACTTCCCGACGGATGATGTCGGACTGAACAAGAAAGACCTGCTTGCCGACAAACAGAAGGTCCGCGAGCACGACGCCAAGAACCTCATCCGCCTCCTCACTCGCCTGCTTTTCGTCTGGTTCATCAAACAGCGCGATCTGGTGCCGCACGAACTCTTCGATCCCGAGGCGATCGCCCGCGACTACCTCGAAGGCTTCGAGCCGGAATCCCGCGACACGCGCTACTACAAGGCCATCCTGCAGAACTTCTTCTTCGCCGCGCTCAACCAGACCAAGGACGAGCGGGGCTTCCGCCGCCAGGGCAGCGACCACCGCGACAACACGTCCATGATGCGCTACCAGGCCCTGCTCAAGGAGCCGAAACAACTCGTGGCAGCGGTGGAGGCGGTCACGCCCTTTCTCAACGGTGGCCTCTTCGAGTGCCTCGACTTCCTCCACCCCACCGAAACCGGTCCGCGGGGCGGCAAGAAAAAGATCTACGAAGATGGTTTCTCCGACCGCGAGGACAATCCCCTGGTCGTTCCGGACTTCCTCTTCTTCGGTGGGGCATCCACTCAGGACCTGAGCGACGACTACGGCGACACCAAGCGGAAGAAGGAACCGGTGCAGGGGCTCATCCATATCCTCAACCGCTACAACTTCACCATCGTCGAAAATACCCCCATCGAGCAGGAAGTCGCCCTCGACCCGGAGCTGCTGGGCAAGGTCTTCGAAAACCTGCTGGCCTCCTACAATCCCGAGACCCAGACCACCGCCCGTAAGCAGACCGGCTCCTTCTACACCCCGCGCTCCATCGTCGATTACATGGTCGATGAATCACTCAAGGCCTACCTACAACAAAAAGTGCTCCAGACATTCCTGTCTGGGCCAACAACACCCGTGCCCCAGACATTCCTGTCTGGACCAACAACACCCGTGCCCCAGACATTCCTGTCTGGACCAACAACACCCGTAACCCAGACATTCCTGTCTGGGCCAACAAACCCAAAAACGCCTCTTCCACAATTAGAAATCACAAAGTCGAGACGCAACCTCCCGCACTGGAAAAGAGATGGTGCCATCTACTGGGTCACTTTTCGGATGGCAGATTCTTTGCCTCAAACCAAACTCAATACCTGGAAAGCCGAGCGCGACGCATGGGAGGCGATGAACCCCCAGCCGTGGGACGACCACACTTGGAACGAATACAATGAACGCTTCGGCGAGAAACTCGAACAATGGCTCGACGCCGGCATGGGCTCCTGTGCGCTGGCCCGTCCCGACGTGCGGGATGCCGTCAAATCCTGTCTGCTCAAGTTCGATGGCCAGCGCCTGATGGTGCATTCCGCTGTGATTATGCCAAACCATGTGCACGCCCTGATCGAACCGCTTCCCGTTAGTGAATGCTCACAGACAGGAATGTCTGCGCCACCTTCACAGACAGGAATGTCTGCGCCACCTTCACAGACAGGAATGTCTGTGCCACTTTCACAGACAGGAATGTCTGTGTCACGTTGTTATGATCTGTCGAAGCTCCTCCAGGGCATCAAAGGAGCCAGCGCCCGGGCAGCCAACAAAATCCTCGGCACCACGGGCAAAACCTTCTGGCTGGATGAGTCCTACGATCACATCGTCCGCAGCGAGGCCCAGTATCATCACTACCTTCGTTATATTGCAGCTAACCCAGTCAAAGCGAAATTGCACAAAAATGAATTTTGGCTCCAACCCCCTAGCACAGAATGTAGCACAGACATTCCTGTCTGTGATAATAAAAACGGTAACGAGCGTAACACAGACATTCCTGTCTGTGCCGATAAAAACGATACGGATGTCCCCGCCCACCACGCTGCTCCAAACAGCCAGACAACGCAGACAGGAATGTCTGCTCCACTCTCTGAACGCATTGATCGGCTCTTCTCCTATACCGAGGACACCCCGCAATTTTCCGACGAAGAAAAGAACCTCCTCATCCGCGCCATCGACCAGTGCAAGATCCTCGACCCGGCCTGCGGCTCCGGAGCCTTTCCCATGGGCATCCTGCAAAAGCTGGTGCACATCCTGAGTAAGCTGGACCCGGACAATGCGAAGTGGGAACAGCGGCAGATCGACGAGGCGCAAAATATCGAGGACACGCAGGAACGGCGCGACCGCATCCGCGAGATCATGAACGATTTCGAGGACAATGACGACGACTACGGCCGCAAGCTCTACCTGATCGAGAACTGCCTCTACGGCGTCGATATCCAGAGCATCGCCACCCAGGTCAGCAAGCTGCGCTTCTTTATCTCGCTGGTGGTGGATCAAAAGATCGACCGGGCGAAGGACAATTTCGGCGTGCGCCCGCTGCCCAATTTGGAGACGAAGTTCATCACCGCCGATACCTTGATCGCAGCCGAGCAGCCGGAGGCTCAGGCCCAGCTCGCCGAACTGACCGAAGTCCAGCAACTCAAGAACGCCCTCCAGGATGTGCGGCACAAAATCTTCTCCGTCCAGACCACCAAGGCCAAGCAGGGACACAAGGAGACCGATGCCCGCCTGCGCGAGCAAATCGCCGCCGAACTCAAGGCCAACGGCTGGCCCGACGAGACCGCCGACCGCCTCGCCAAATGGGACCCCTACAAGCAAAACGAAAGCGCCGACTTCTTCGATCCGGAGTGGATGTTCGGGCTCAAGGGCTTTGACGTGGTGATTGGGAATCCGCCCTATATCCAGATTCAGAAGTTCCCCAAAGAACAAAAGGACCAGTGGGCCGCGCAAAACTACGCGACCTACGCCGCCACCGCTGACATCTACTGTCTCTTCTACGAGCGCGGCGCGGACCTCCTCAATACCGGCGGCCAGCTCGCCTACATCACCTCCAACAAATGGATGCGGGCAGGCTATGGAGAAAAGCTGCGCGGCTACCTCGCCGATAAAGTCGATACCCACAGCGTGCTCGATTTCGGCATGGCACAAAACTTCGGTGCCGCCACCACCTACACCTGTATCACCCAGTTCGCCAAAGATACACCCCGCCAGCAGCTGCGCACCTGCTACGCCAGCGACGACCGCGCCGCCATGCGCGACCCCGGTGCCTATTTCCAAGCCAACGCCGCCTGCCAAAACGAGCTCTCCGCGCTCCCCTGGGTCATCCTCACCCCGGAACGCCACGCCATTAAGAAAAAGGTCGAGGCCCAGGGCGTCCCCCTGGCCGAATGGGATATCGAAATTAACTACGGCATCAAAACCGGATTCAACGACGCCTTCTACATCACCACGGAGCAGCGCGACACCTTCGTCGCCGCCGACCCCAAGTGCGCCGACTACCTCGTCCCCCTCCTGCGCGGCCGCTATGTCCAACGCTACAGCACCAGCTGGGACGGGACGTGGATGATCGCCACGTTCCCAACCCTGAAACTCGACTTCAAAGACTTGCCCGAACCCATCCAGCAACATTTGCAACAATACCATGACCGCCTCGAACCCAAACCCAAGGATTGGAAAGGCACCAAATGGAACGGCCGCAAAGCCGGCTCCTATCGTTGGTTCGAGACCCAGGACGTGATCGGGTATTACAAAGAGTTTTTGAAGCCGAAGATCATCTATCCAAACATGACCAAATTCCTGCCGTTCTACTACGACAGGGATGATAGCTTTTTCGGGAATCAAAAATGTTTCATCGTAACCAGCGAAGAACCGGCTCTTGGGTATCTAACAGGATTCCTGAACTCCTCACTCTTCAAGTATTCGTTCAGAGAGAATTTCCCTGAGTTAATGGGCAATACTTACGAACTGAGCAAAATCTTCATCGACAAGATCCCCATCAAAAAGCCCACCCAAGCCGAAGCCGCGCTCTTCGAAAACCTCGTCCCGCTGGTGCAGTTCATCAAAAAGAGTGGTGCAGACATTCCTGTCTGCAATCCCCTGTCAACGACGAACACCAAGACCAACACGCCGACTAACACAAACACAGACAGGAATGTCTGTGCTACCCTCATCGACGCCTGCGTCATGGAGTGCTACTTCCGCGACCACATGGCCGAGCGCGACCTCCTCTTCCAGGACGACGTCGCCCAAGCCCTCACCGGCTACCATCCCGACGCCCCCGAAGCCAAACAGCTCCGCTTCATCCAGACCCTCCACCAGCGCCTCACCACAGCCAAAATCCCCGAACGCATCCAACGCATCCCCGCAGCCAGCCCGGACCTGCTGGGTGTTATCCTGAAGGAGGGTAAGGTATGAGTAGAAATGCCAGCCTTTAGTTACGTAATTTGATACCACAAAATAAAGCCAAAAATTCGCATATGACATTACTTGAACAACTCAAACAGCAAATCACAGGCAAACCGACTACACGAGTTTTAGGCATCGACCTAGGAACGACCAACAGTACCGTCGCCGAGGTTGTATTGCCTTCTGAAGGGGAGCCACTTTTTTGTGATTGCCTAGCACTTGAACAGGCGACGCAGATGGGGCCCTACACTGGATCTCTCATCCCCTCAATCGTCGCCATAGACAAAGGCGGAGAGGTTTGGGTCGGTGAAGGTGCAAAGCGCATGCGGGCAGAACCGCTTAAGCACGGACTAGTAGTCGAGAAAAATCTTTTCTATGAAACCAAAAATGAAGTTGGCTTGAAAAAACGCTATCATCGAGCACCGGAGGAGTTCGATCATGCACGAAAAGTAGCAGGGCATCTTTTGACTTTTATGATGAAAGCAGCCCGCAAAGCATCGGCAAATCCAGCGACTCGAACTGTAGTTACGGTGCCTGCATCTTTTCAGGTAAATCAACGGGCCGATACGCTGGAAGCAGCCAAGCTCGGGGGTATCCAACTATCAGACTTCGACTTACTCGACGAACCTGTTGCCGCTCTAACAGATTACCTCTTTTCGCATCCTGATAAAATAGACCTAACTGCCCCCAGGAATATCATGGTCTTTGATTTTGGTGGCGGCACCTGCGACGTGTTTTTAGCTAGAATATCGCCATCAGAGCAAGGATCAGCCTTCAACATCGAAACACTCTCAGTATCACGTTATACCCGCTTAGGCGGGGGCGATCTGGATGCTGCGATCATCCATGAAGCGTTAATCCCTCAACTATTGGCAGAAAATGAACTCTCGCCGCGACATTTTGAGTGGGCAGAGCGAAAGAAGATCCTTGAGCCTGCCTTACGCGGCTGCGCTGAAGCACTTAAGGAAGGTCTATGCAGAGACATCACGCAGCTCCAACTGCATAAGAGATATGATGATTCAGATAAGTCGCAGGTTGTCGCCCGACAAGCCCCAACAAAGGTAACTGTCGGTAAGCGCGACTACCTGCTGGCCGCGCCATCGCTCAGTGCTGCGACGTGGGAAGAGATTCTAAAGCCATTTCTTGACGAAGACATGATGCATGTGCGCCAGTCTGATTACACTATGGCGCTCTCAATATTCGCACCGATTACAGATGCAATGGATCGAGCAAATGTGCTACGCTCAAACGTTGACTGCGTTCTGCTGGCAGGTGGTAGTTCACTCATTCCACAAGTGCAAACAGCATTAAAAGGTTTCTTAACGCATAGTGATTTTCACTCTTTCTCCGATGCCACAGGAGCACAGACAGCTATCGCAAGGGGTGCGGCTTGGCACGCGGCTTGGATGGCGGCTTTCAACCAACCATTGGTGCGCCCCGCTGTCTCCAATACATTGGCGCTGCGTGTCGAGGGGCATGATCCAATCATATTGGTAAAAAACGGCTCACCTATCCCGTTTCCTTCCGCCGGGGATTTTAAAATGCTTGCCGGGCTCTCATTGCCCAAAACTTTCACAGGCACCCTTAGAATTGAAATTATCGCACTGCCAGATGAGAATATTGTGTTACGCTTACCTATCCAATTCAATCGTAGCGAGGCAGGAGAACCCATTAATTTTGAATATAAATTCAGTTCGGGGAGATCTTTTGATTGTCGGGTTGCCTTAAGGAAGAAATCTGACGAGACGCATGAGGTAAAGGTAGAGAATCCGCTGGTGAGCGTCTCGAACCCAGGAGCAGCTCGCATCGAAATCGAACAAATCGAAGAGGAACTTCGTGAAGCTGGTAGTATCGGGAAGGAACGCCGCACACAGCTCATGCGCCTTGGCAAACTATACGAGGAAATTAAAATGCCCGAAAAAGCCTGCGAGGTTTTGAAAATGGCCTCACGTGCGATGGGTGAACCCGATCCTTATATACTGAATCGCATGGGGATGATATATGATAGCATAGGCGACTATAACCGGATGGAAGCACATTACGGGGAAGCTGCCAGGGCTTCAGGCGACTGGGCTGGTCCCCTCTTTAACTGGGCACTGCATTTAATGAATCACAAACGATTCGACGATGCCCTACAGCGAGTGGATGAAGGCATATTAAAGGAACCACAAAGTGGCCCCTTCTATATTCTACGTGCCAATATCCTGCAGAAGATGGATCAGACCACCGCCGCAAAAGACACTGCCAGGGAAGGCTTACGATTATTCCCCTCTCCTGAGGAACAGAGTCGGTGGGAGTTGGGGTGGTATCGTTCGGGTGCGTCCATGCTGGATCTCAAGGATGAAGTCGAGGCAGCGAAAAAAGCGCAAAACAGCAATACCACATCGGGTAAAACACAAACAGACGGCGGCGATCTACCTGTCATCTCATAATATAGAATTATGTCTACAGTCCTACACGACAGTCAAATGACTCGCGAGCAGCGAGCGGTCATCGAATTACGCACGGAGCGAAACCATTTAGTATTAGGCCCTCCGGGTTCCGGAAAAACGCAAGTGCTCTTGCACCGAGCGATTTGGCTTAAGAATAGCCTTGGCTGCTCAAACGACGATTTTGTCGTCCTTGTATATACAAATGTCTTGAGTTACTTTCTCAAGCACTCACTGGAATTTTTGGGTATTCCGCAGGAGAATGTACGCACTTTTGATGACTGGTGTGGGGATTTGTGGGATAAATTTATTAAAGGTCCAAAGCCTAGAACCGATCCAGACCGAAGGGGCAGAACCTACATCAATTTTCCTGCCATTCGGAAAAGAGTGTTAACACACTTGGAGATACATCATTCCGTAATGCCCCGCCTGGAATTTATAATGATTGATGAGGGACAAGATTTGGACGTTTCCTCTTATGGTATTCTTAAAAGGTGCTCGAAACACCTCACCGTTTTTGCAGATGCACGCCAACAAATCTTCGAAGGGGGAGCCCAAGTTGAAGAAATGCTTCAGCAAATTAATGCCACAGGCCAAAGCGCATCCCTGCTGCCCGCGTTTAGAAATTCTCCGGATATCGCAAAACTAGCTTCGTATTTTGGAAATCAATTCGAAGGCCTCAATTATCTAGCCAAAGAACGCCAAAAACCAACCCTCTACTACGCTAAAGACTGGGATAATGAAATAGATCACCTCGCGGACGTTCTGCGTGAACGACGCCTACAGAATCACAAGTGTGGTATCATCGTTCCAACCAACTTAGATTTACACAGCGTAGCCGGAAAATTGAAAGATCGAGGCATAGAAGTGCACAAGGCGGTCCCACCGCGTAAAGGTGGCACTGCTCCGGACTTTGATTCGCTCGTTCCTGTGATCGCATCCTACCACAGCGCAAAGGGGCTCACCTTCGACTGTGTGCTGCTACCTAAATTGGTAGAGAATAATTTCAGAAATGTGAGCCCTGATTATCGGAAACGGATGCTGCTAGTTGGTATTACAAGGGCGACGCAGTGGACTTACCTTAGCTCTGTCGAAGGCTATGAGATGGATCAGATCAAAATTCTACTAGCTGCCGCCGAGAACGGGGACCTGTTTATCAAGCGCGGAGATACAACGCGGCCCGAAGCACCTGACAACAATACGGAGACTGAAGATGAGGGCATATCCTTCCTTTAATTTGAGCTGATCCGTAGATTCTGAAAATAAGTTGGTCAACTCGATACCTTAATAGTGAATGTGGCTCATAGACCCTTAGTTATCGACAAAAGCTACGCGCATAAAGTATCTGCTGCGCGTTTAGCGGCGTTATCAAAGGATTATCTGATACTGATCCCTAGTGCCTTTTTCTATGAAGTTGCAAAAACAGAATTAAGTAAGCGGTGGAAGGCGACTAAGTCGTTCCCCGAGTTTGATATGCTGCATCTGCCAACCCTACTACGAAAAGAAACGTCGTCGGGAAAACCTCTGGTTGAAATCGGATACACCGCCCATCACTTCGACGATTCATTTATTGATGGATCACGGTATTTCTCTGAAACGGAAAATGCTGCCTTTACTGACTATGAAACCGATCATCTCGCAGAGCGGATCAAATTTTTTCGAGAAGTTGTTCACACGGGTGTGATTGGTTATTCTGGGGCAGACATGCGAAAAGTTGTCCAAGGAACATTGGAAGAATTCACTGCTGTTTGCCGGCGACTGCGAGACGAAGACCAGATTCGTAAAATGTGTGAAACAATAAAGCTACCGATAAGTCAGCCCCTTGATAAACACTGGCTTCACTATAGGTATATTCAAGGGCTGGCCATATACGGACTTGCTTTAATCAGGAGTTATCATGGTCAGATCGAGATGCTCACTGATGAGTTATTGAAAGATGAAATCCATGATTTGGAATATTTGGTCTTAGGCCTCCACGTTGGAAATTTGGCGACCGATGAGTCTGAACTTAAATACCAGAAGATGGGTTGGAAATTTAGAGTATTGGCACCAGATAGAATTCTTATTAAGTATTAGTTTCCACATACTTACGAACTGCTCATGATGATAGAACTCAACAAAGGCTCCAACTTGAATCGGTCCAGATAGAGGAATTTTCACTAACCATGAACGAGCCCGACGATAGCCCCGAATACGCCCGAATCACAGCCGATCAGGGTCTCCTTTTCCCGAAGAGTGCATGGGAACTTTGCAAAGAGATCGGCCTCGATCAATGGGCGGCAGCCAAGCTTCATGATGATGGCTGGCTGAGCTTCGATCCCGAGACAACAAATTCACTCTCGGAACAGCAGGAATGCGAATTGCGTTTCGTCGGCTCCCTCGTAACCGGTGGCCTGAGCCCGAAGCTACTTCCGGAAATCCTCAAAGGCTTGAATAAGCCCTACATCTACGAAGGCCGAAAAATCTATTACGACTGGGCCGAAAAGCGCTGGCGACTCATTCCACAGATCCTAAACGAAATTGAGCACGAGTTTGATGAATGGATTGATGGTATGGCGCATGAAGGGAATACGGAGGCATTGGAGGCGATGCAGCAGAAAATCCAAGCCGCACTGAAAGACTGTTCAGATCGAGCCTAGCTGGTTTATTAACACGAATATTCATACTTACTACAAAGAACGGATGAACGCCCTCACAGGAAAAGAAACTCCATCCGAAGGGCCGGAAGTTGTTCCAACCGAAGAAATAGAACCGAAGGAACTCAGCTTCAATGAGCTCATGGAACAAGCCGCTGAAAGGGCTCGAATCGAGGACAAGAGAAAATGAACCCAAAAACACTCTTAAGTGCTTTAACTGACAAACGCATTGCAAATCGCGTCGGGGAAGCGCGACAACGGGTCATCTACGCAGCACCCGGCATTCAAATTTACACGGCCGAAGCTTTAGCAAATGTCGCTCGGGCAAGTCCGGAGATTCAGCTTTGCGTGAATATTGATTTCGACGAACACGTTCTCCGCATGGGCTACGGCAGGGTCGAAGCTGTGGAGACCTTGAAAAACTCAACTATTGAGGTGAACCACTCTCCCGGCTTACGCAGTGGTATTCTAATTGTAGACAGTCATGGGTGGGTCTTCACTCCCACCGCGCTTTATCTTGAAGCAGAGCCGCAGAGCGATGAGACACCCAATGCAGTCGCACTTTCCTCGGAGCAAATTCAAGAGATTGCGATCCGCTTATCACCGGCAGAAAAGGAGAAAGCCATAAGCAGTGCTCCTACTCCAGAAGCTGCCGATGAGATCGCTTCGACTCAGCCGGAATTAGGCGTCGAGACGGTTGACGAGAAGCACTTTGAGCAAGTCGACCTAGCCATTAAAACGGCACCTCCCGTAAAGTTCGATGTCGTCCGGCAAGTGCGGGTTTTCGAGCCCTACCTTCAATACGTCGAGATATCGCTTTCCGGAGCAGCACTCCAGCGCAAGCGCGTTCGCATACCGAAACCTTTACTCACGCTAGGAACTTCAAAGGACCTGGAAGGTAAACTCAAAACGACCTTCGACTTGATTGAGAAAGGTGGTAGCCTCTCCTCGAAACTCATTGAAGACGAACTGAATGAGATTCGGAAGAATTTCACACCTTCGCTAGGCAAGGATCATGGGCGAGTCCTTCTTAAGAACAATAAGCCGACATTCGAACAACGCATCGCCGAACTGCAAGAAAAGCTGAAAGCCCACCAGGAACGCGTCGAAGCCGAACTACAATCAAAGCTGGATGCTTCCAAAGGGCAGGTAATCGACTATTACCTGCCGCTTGCGAAGGCCAATCCACCGGACGAACTCATAGGCGGCAGCCTGACTCTGGAAATAAGTGAAAGCGAGATACGCGATTGGATCGAAAGTTTACTTGCTCCAGTGTTTCCCTCGGCTGAGACACTGGTCAGCAAGATGACACTCGATGTGCGTTTCAAGGATGTCACCTTCGAAACCTTGAACAGAGAGGATTTCCTGCAGTCGGTCAAAGACGCCTTTCCCAGAATTGACTGGGAAAAAACTTACGAAGAGTTCAAGGCTGCTGGAGAGGGAACTTAGCTGACTATAAAGAAGGATGAAAAGGGTACATCAACTAGCACAACAACTGCGTGTCGACAACAAGGCACTATTAAGACTGCTTCAGTCCCGCGGTTATGAAGTAAAGTCCGCAAGCAGCCAAATTGACGATATTTCTGCAGAGGCACTCTTAAACGAGTTAAAGAATCCAGAAGACTTGAAAGCCGACGCTACAGAGTCGGTGCGCGACGAAGAGATAGAGGTTATTCAAGAACCGCTTTCTTTTGAAGAGGTGTCTGCTCGTGTGAACAGCTCGGACAGAAAAGAACGCGCATTCACAGAGGCGGAGATGACCTGCAAGACTACAGCAGCACGAGTCCGAAGGGCCCGAATGGAGAAGAATCGGGGAGAGCAGCATATGACGAGAGATACTTTAAAAGATGAAGTTATGACTGAACCAATGAGTCCGACAAAAATTGAACTCCCCTATTTGTATTTCGAAGGGGCAGATGCGCTTCACTTGGCAGAGCGTTTTCTGGTCGCTCCTGACTTTGCGGCAACTATTTCAAACAATATTGTAACACGCTCGGCTGTGTCGGTGCATCCGCTGACATGGTCTCGCTCGACACCAGACCGGAAGTTTTTTGAAGTCTGGGGTGCCTCCGATGGTCCAGGTCGCCAGTTCCTAGGAGACTTAAAGTCGTTGAATGCTCGGCTGGCTGAACCTCTATTTTCGAAAATTGAAGTCCATGAGCACATGGATGGAAGAATACCGTATACGCTACGGGTTGAAGAAGGGCCAGTGAACTGGAAATGGGTAGTGGAACGAAAAGAAGAGCTAGAGCAGATTTTTGCGAATACTCCCTTTTTTCATTTACGGCTTGGTACTGTCAAAACAGACGAAGCCTTTATGGACGCTGATGTGAGCTTTATTTGGCCCGACGCAATGCTGGCGCATAATCCTGAATTTACAGAATTCACTTTCCAGAATGAAAAAGGACTTTTGGGTAGCATGGGCTATCACGTGGGCGAAAAAGCTGCCTCAGCGGATGAACGACGTGCGATCCTAAGCCGTGTATTTCATGCACATCAGCTTAACTTTCCAAAGGAATTGCCCGATCATTACAAAAACGGATGGGGACTCCCTGTATCTTCGCATCGACTACGAAAAATTGCCGATTCGATATCGTTTTTTTGTAAATCATTCGTTGCGCGGCATGGATGCAGCTACGACGCGGTCGACCATTGGGAATCTGATTTAGCTTGGTTGAAGCGTGAATTTTACGATAATCACTTCAGTTTTCCTTGGCCTGATGGGAATCAAGGGCTTCTCGATCAATTCGTGAAATACGGTAAACGTTTCGCGGCTGAGAACCCCGATAGAATTAAGTGGATCAATGAACACCTTGAGGGAAAAGAGAAAGAGGAAGCGTTGTTCCGTGAGATTGCAGAATTTGTAGAAGGTTTAGAAGAGGAATAGGGCGCTTGGAGTATGGCTTAGTTGCCATGGCGTTGTTGATGCCGCATTTAGAATTATGCTGCAAATTACAATTCTGAGCGATTAGTAGATTTTTTCATGGCGAGGGGGTTGACAGCCGTGTAGTATAGAGCTTGTCCCAAATCGGCTGTTTTTTGAGCCAGTTTTTAAGAGCTTTTAAATAACTATACTTAATAACGTGAGCATTACAACTGGCCACCCCTGAAGCTCGTATTTCCCACCTGTTTTCG
>Ga0100393_10001215_pt1 | contig 26556 bp, 20 predicted proteins | sample CryGeymeta201517_FD_81546 | JGI IMG/M metagenome (GOLD analysis project Ga0100393, IMG submission 81546) | Groundwater microbial communities from Crystal Geyser aquifers in Utah, USA - Crystal Geyser metaG 2015-17 | ecosystem: Environmental > Aquatic > Deep subsurface > Groundwater | place... | reverse complement strand
CAACGTCCTGTAGGCCACGCGCGATGCCAGCTTCGACCTGCCCTTTGAAAAGACGCTCAACCTGCTGAATCGACATGGTGATAGCCACCGGGCGGTTCTGCTTGGTGATGAGCACGGGCTCATGCTGCGCGGTGTCGATGTACAGACCGAACTCTTTGCTCGCGGCGGATGCCGTCATGGTCTTCATGCTCATAGTCCTTGCACTTAGAGGGTAATATCCACATTATACGGAAAATCCGGAAAACGCAAAGTTTTCCGGACTGACATGTTCCCGCAGATAGGGCAGGGGGTTAATCGACCCCGTCGATGAAGGTCTCGACAAAGCCTTTGATCTTCTCGATCACCCGGTCGGCAACGCTGCGACGCTCGCGTAGGGCAGGGCGCTTTTCCATGATGCCGATCACATCATCGCGCATGGGGGTCTTCTCGGTGAAGAGATACGCTCCGATAACCTGCTCAAGCCCCTCCTGATTGACGCCTTCCTCAACGCTGAGGCTCTCAATCGCTCGCCGTTTTTCCTCGGCCCAGTAGCTATCGAACTCCGCGCCTACATCAGCGGCTGCGGGTAAATTTGCGAAGTGTTCGGCAATGAAACGCTCGATAAGCTCTTTCTTGCTTCGAAGTTGCGCCTCAGTGTCGAGCACATCCATGATGTTCTTACGGGCTTTTTCTTGCTCGGCGGGCGTCTTGCCTTTCAGGTTCTGCAAGAGCGTAATGATGTAGCTGACGTTGATCTTGTCGCGTGTGATTAGCTCAATCTCAAAGTCGAGGTCATCAAGTATCGAGACCTTCTCTTTCGCTTTCTCGCTGCGAACCTTGTCGTAGAGATCGAGGTACTTGCTGCGGTAATCTGCGAAGGTTTGCGCGTCCAGGGGCAGGGCAGAGAAGTCAAACTGCGTGAAACAATCTAGCACGTTTTTGACGCGGATGAGCTCTCTGAAGGCCTGAACAAAAGCCGCCTCGTCTTCCTCTGTGAGAAGCTCGTCCACGCTTTCTACGGTCGGGGTGATGGCGAAAAGTTTGGCCGCAGCGTCCTCAAACTTTTTCACGTAGTCTTCATAGGGTGCCAGGATGATCTCTTCTTGGGCGTCCTTGTTGGCAAAAAGCTCGATGGCCTTGTCGGTTGCGGGTTTCAGGTTGCGGAAAGCCACCACGTTTCCTTGGGACTTCTTCGCCCCCATGGTGCGGTTTGTGCGAGAATAGGCCTGGATCAGACCGTGATGCTTGAGGTTCTTGTCCACGTAGATCGTGTTGAGCGCCTTGCTGTCAAAGCCGGTCAGGAACATGTTCACCACCAGCAGAATATCGACCTCACGGTTTTTTACGCGCTTTCCTATGTCCTTGTAGTAAGCATAAAAAAGCTTGCTATCCTTGGTCGAATAGTTGGTGCCGTACATCGCGTTGTAGTCGCGAATATAGCTATCCAGCGCCTCACGGCTGTGCTGGTTCACGGGGCGATTGTCATCGGGGAGGTCGTCGCCGGTGCCCATACCATCAGCGTCAGCGTCTTCCTCGTTCGCTTGGTAGGAAAAGATGGTCGCGATCTTTAGCTCATGTTCTCCGGCCTCTTTCTTGCGCTTAAAGACGTCATAGTAGGCCGTGAGCGTTTTCACGTTTGAGACGCACATAATCGCGGTGAACTGTCGGCTGTGGGTCTTTCGGTCGTGGTTTGCGATGATGTAGTCCACGATTTTCTCGAGGCGGGCAGGGGCCTCCATGACCTCGGCCGTATCAATCGCCTCGACCTCGATGTCCTCAACCCCGTCCTTACCCTTAAAGGTGCGGATATACTCAACGGAGAACTTCAGCACGTTCTCATCCCTGATGGCGTCTGTGATGACGTAGCGGTGCAAACAGTCGCTGAAGAGGTCTTTCGTGGTACGCTTCCCAAGGGCGTTCTTCGCCGCGTTCTCGGCAAAGATAGGCGTCCCGGTGAAGCCAAACATCTGCACGTTGCCAAAGAAGTCCGTGATACGCTTGTGCGTGTCTCCGAACTGGCTGCGGTGGCACTCATCGAAGATGAAGACCATGCGCTTGTCCTTAAGTCCTTCCATGACCGTCAGGTGTCGTGGGTTGCTGATGGCGGTGTTGAGCTTCTGAAGGGTGGTCACGATGAGCGGTGTGTCGTTTCCGAACTGCTTCACCAGGTTGCCGGTGTTCGTCGTGGCGTCAACGCTGCCTTCTTGGAAGCTGTTGAACTCCTTGATGGTCTGAAAATCCAGGTCTTTGCGGTCTACCACGAAGACCACTTTGTGAACGTGCGGGCTCTGAGTCAGAATCTGCGCCGCCTTGAAGCTCGTGAGCGTCTTTCCTGAGCCGGTGGTATGCCAGATATAGCCGTTCTTGGTCGTGTTTTGTACGCGCTCGACAATGCGCTCTACGGCGTAGAACTGGTAAGGTCTGAGCGCCATGAGAAGCTGGTCGCTCTCATGCAAGACGATGTACTTCGTGATCATCTTGCTGAGGGTGCATTTCTCGAGGAATTCCTCTGCGAAAGCGCTCAGCTGGCGGATGGTCTTATTCTCTTCGTCAGCCCAGAAGAAAGTCTGCTTGAAGTCCCTGCGGTTCACGGGGTTGTTGGCGTAATACTTCGTATTTACCCCGTTGCTGATCACGAAAAGCTGGATGAAACCAAAAAGCCCATAGCCTGCCGAAAAGCTGTGCCGGTGGTAACGGTTGGTTTGGTTGAAGGCCTCCTTCATCTCAAGGCCACGGCGCTTCAGCTCGATCTGCACTAGGGGTAGGCCGTTCACCAGAAGGGTCACGTCATAGCGGTTCTTGTAGCTGCCCTCCATCGTGATCTGATTGGTCACCTGGTACTGATTCTTGCACCACTGAGCTTGGTTTATCAGCTCGATGTAGCCGGTCGTGCCATCGTCTTTGGTGAAATCTACCTTGTCGCGCAGGATTTTTGCCTTCTCGAAGATGTTCCCTCGAGAGAGCTTGTTCAGTACCTGTTTGAATTCAGCCGCGGACAGGCTGGTCTTGTTGTGAACCTCAAGCTGGTGCTTCAGGTTGCTGACCAGATCAGCCTCGTCCTTGATGGTCACGCGGTCCCAACCCAAGGTTTCAAGCTGAGCTATGAGCGCATTTTCAAGCTGTTGTTCGGTTTGGGTACTCATTATTCGGATATCATAATATAGCTATCAAGAAATTCTTTGAATCTAAGGGCAACTGAAGGTTCATGGCGAAGCAGGTTTATTTTCGTTTCAATCAGAGAGAGGAAGCGCGCAATTTTTTCTAGTTCATCGCTCTCTGAAGGAAGCCTCAACTCGCTGTCAAGAAAGGTTTCATTTGTTATATTGATTGTATTTTTCACCCCCTTTTGAATAATGGGTCGAAGGTGATTATTAGTGTTTGGAACGTATTCAAAGTATGTATTGATCCAGTATCCAAGAGCCTTCGTTTGCGGCCTGAAAACTCCGTACAATGGAGAGACAATGACGTCACTTGAGACGTGACTTTGCTTGATGATGCCGTAAGGAAACTCTCCAGTGGGGCTTTTTGTATATACGATATCTCCAGGTTGAACCCTATTATAGTGATTTGTATCAGCGGCTGAGTAGCTACGACCCAAATGCTCAATCTGATTTATGAGGCCCTTGTGAACGGAAACAGAAAAGACTTCCTCTGTACCGGTACTTTTGAGCTTATGCTCTGTCAGAACGCTTGACAGTTTTATGTTCTTCCAATTTTTCTTACTTTGATTGCCGAAGGACATTTTTCCAGAAATAAAGTATTGGACACATGCTTTCTTGTAGTCCAGCAGCAAAGGAAGGTTAGCTCCCTTTGGTGACGAAATTCCTAGGATTTGGCAATACTCCTCCAGCGCCAAATCCACATCTTTTTGAGCGCTTATTGTGTCTTTTAAATGAAATGTGGTAACCGCGAGGTCAATAGGGAGGTTGCTTTGAGGTTTCAGAACATAACGTGCAATATTTAGGAAGTAGTTGTTCTTCCTTATAGTATCTAAGCTTACAAGGCTGGAATAACGGTCCTTTTGTTCTCTTAATCTATACGTGCGGATGATTTTCTCTACGTGTTCGTCTGCCAGAACGTTCTTTCCAGCCCCTTGCTGGAAGTCTTCCGAAGCATCAATGAAAAGTATGTTGTTGTTATCTTCGCGGCACTTTTTTAAGACAATAATGCAAACTTCCTTGTCCGTTCCATAGAATAGATTTGGCGGCAGCCCAATAACAGCATCAATATAGTTCTGATTGTCTATAAAATACTTCCTGATTGTATATTCAGCGTTTCCTCGGAATAACATCCCGTGAGGCATGATTGCTGCTGCAACACCATTATCAGACATTTGTGCAATCATATGTTGTAGAAATGCGAAGTCAGCTTTTGATGCAGGCGCAATAGCTCCGTATTGGCTAAAACGATCATCGGTCTCATTTAAAGGATTGGAAGATCCTTTCCATTTTGCTGAGAAAGGGGGATTTGCCACTACCACTTCAAAGCGCTCCATGATGTGTTGCGGCTCTTCAAGGGTATCTTCTTGCTGAATGTCAAAGCGGCTGAAATGCACATCATGCAGTATCATGTTCATACGGGCGAGGTTGTAGGTCGTTCTGTTCAGCTCCTGACCGTAGAAGTGCCCAACCTCAGCTTCTTTTGCGATGCGAAGAAGCAAGGAACCTGAACCGCAAGCTGGGTCATATGCTGACTTTACCTTGGTCTTACCCAAGGTTACGATTTTTGCGAGCACCTTTGAAACTTGCTGCGGAGTGTAGAATTCCCCAGCCTTTTTTCCGGCACCTGACGCAAACTGTGAAATCAGATATTCATAGGCGTCTCCCAGTACATCGGTGTCCACTTGGTCGAGCTGAAAGTCGATCTGGTCGAGATGGGCGAGCACCTTCGCGATGAGCGTATTGCGCGCACTTGGAGAGCGCCCCAGCTTCGTGCTGGCGAGGTCGATATCCTCGAACAGCTTATTGAAGTCATCTTCGCTGTCGTTGCCCATCGTGCTTTGCTCGATGGCGTTGAGGATACTCTGAAGGTCTTCGAGGATGAAGTTTCCAGCGGTTTCCTCGGCGTCCTCATCGACCTTGACGTTTCCACGTGCGGCGATGGTGGAGAAGAGCTCTTCCGGCTTCAGGAAGTACCCAAGCTTCTCGAGGCTTTCCTCCCGGATAGCTTCGAGGTCATCCGCGTTGTTGATGAGCCGGTAGTCCTTCACGGCCTCGGTCTCGAGGAGCTTGTTGGCGAAGAGATATTGCTTCTCAGAGAGGTACTTGTAGAAAATGAAGCCTAAGATGTAGTCGCGGAACTCATCGGCATCCATCTTGCCGCGTAGCTCATTCGCGATATTCCAGAGCTGACGCTCAAGGCGCTGTTTTTGTGCTTCAGTCATTGTGTTCAATTACATCTTAAAGGGGCTTGTCCGTTAAGATGTTATTCAGCAAAGCGATTTTCGCAAGAAAATGTGCTGAACGTCTTGCTCGAAGCTGCCCGGTTGTTCGTTGAGCTCGACCCTAAACTCGATTTGCCTTTTTGACCATGTCCCATAAACTATACCTTGTGGGACAATCGTGAACGCTCGGTTTCATGCGTCCCAAAACTCGTCTCATATTGTTTTCCCATAACTTCTAAGATATTTTGAAACCATGAAAGTAGGATACGCGCGTGTGTCCTCGCACGGGCAAAGCCTGGACACGCAAATTGAAAAGCTCACGGCCTTTGGCTGCGAGAAGGTCTTCAGGGAGAAGCGTTCCGGGGCCTCACGCGACAAGCGAGAGGCGGTGAACGCTGCGCTCGAGTTCTGTAGGGAAGGGGACGTGCTGGTCATTACCAAGCTCGACCGGCTGGCCCGCTCGATGTTTGACCTGCAAGAGATCACCAAGACCCTGAACCGGAAGGGGGTGGATTTCATCGTGCTGGATCAGAGCATCGACACGACAACGCCTGCCGGTCGCCTCACCTTCCACCTGCTCGGGGCAGTGGCTGAGTTCGAGCGTGACCTCATAGCAGAGCGCCGCAACGAAGGTATCGAGAAGGCCAAAGAGCGGGGCGTGAAATTCGGCCGCCGCGAAAAACTGACGGATGCCCAGGTCGCGGAGCTCCGCGCTGCGCACGGGGCAGGGGAGAAGCGCCAAGAGCTCATGAAGCGCTTTGATATCTCGAAGAGCACCTTCTATCGTCTATGCCCTGGCGAAGCTCAGCCCCCTAAAAACGCTTCGTAACGCTCAGAGAAAGCAATGTTCTTCCATAGGTGTTGATATCCAGATTGCTATCGTTGTCTTGGTAACTCACGCTTCCTAGCAGTGAGAGACCATCCATTTCAGGGATAGTGTACGCTAGGCTGGCGGAAATCTTGCGAGAAACATCTTCCCGAGCTTCGGTATAGGCGGCTTGAATTCCGTCAAACTCGGTGCTCGTATAAGATGCCGTAACGCTCGCGCGAAGGCCATGCTCCCGGAATACATGCTGGTACCCAACATACACCCCGAGTACACTATTTGAATAGATATCCAGTCCTGAATCTTCCCGGCCATACTGGAACCCGACAGCGATATTTCCATTTTCGTGAGGTTGGAAGTTCACCGAGGGATTAAAGGTGTAGGCTGTCAGATCGCGATCATTGTTGCCATTGAAGCTTTTTCGCGCAACCGACATATCCAAATAGAACTGTAGATCAGGACGTGCAGCATACTGCAAACGGGGAGCAATTCCCCAGCTCTGCGAGTACCAGCTGCCTTGCTCGTTGTATCGCTGCACATCGTAGGTGATCGGAACGGATAAACCTAGCTGATCGCTGAGTTTGAAGCTTGGTCCCGTCGACGCAAAGAAACTGGTTGTGTCGTAGGCACTGGCTTCAAAATAGTTGCTGAAGCTGAGGTTGGCGCTACTGCGCCAAAGGATACCATTATCCAGCTGGACTTGATGATTGATGCCCGTGCGAACAAAGAAGGCCGTGTCCTGGGTCTCTTGAGCGGCTGAAGACAGGGTGAAGGGCAGACCATACAGAAAAACCGTGTCTGTATCTGGTCCCGCGTTCACGTTGCTGTCTGAAGTAAAGCCTGCCGTGATATAGGCGCTCCAGTTTTTTTGTGGCCCACGTGGTCCCGCGTTTGGATTGGCTCGAGCTACGTCCACCTGGGCAATAAAGCCGTCAATATTCTGCCGAACCTGCTCAGGCGGGTTCATTGCTCGAACCGCTACAAGCTCAGCGCGTGAATCATCGAGTTTTCCTTGACGATACAGTACTTCGGCCAGCTCAAGGCGGATGCGTCCTGCATTTGGCTCACGCTGTAAAGCAGAACGGAAATATCCCTCGGACTCAGCGAGCCTACCAGCTTGCTTTGCTGCAATACCCAGCAAGAAAAATTCCTGCGTAGATGCAGCCTCCGGATCATGCGCCGCTTTGAGCAATCCAAGCGCTCGTGATGGCTGCTCCGCGCTCAGAAGCTCTTGCGCCTCTTGCAGCTGTGCAGGTGTTGCTGCGTGGGTCGGAAGGCCAAGCAGAGTCAGAGCGGCGCAGGCCGCGAATGCGGGGAAAAGACGTTTCATGCTCAACTACCTAAATTATTGTTTCGCACGGAACACGCCGTTGTACGATCCATCATTGACGTTCATCCAGGCGGTGCCGCCCACTTCTTCGGCATCAGGGCCTGTGAAAAATCCAGATACCCCAAAGGAACCAGCGTTCTGTTCGAAGGTCCCGTTATTTGAAATGGGAACATCAACAAGATCCGCGACGGGAGAAACCGTTCCGCCTGTGTTTGTACCCGCACCACCGTGACCAAACTGCATTTGCCCTTGCATTGTGTCCGTAGAGAAATTCGCAGTCAGGTTTATCTGCCCAACGGCATCTTCACGGACACCACCGGATACATAATCCCCAACAATGTCACCGCTGTAGGAAGCCGTGCCCGTCTTGTTCTCAATCACAGAAGATGGCGTGCGCATCTCGGCTTCAACGAAGTATCCACCCTCAGAATAATTCTCAATCGTGTTGTCGTTGGCAACCCAATTTCCCCAGCTGGTATATTGGTATGGATCAGATGGGTCGTCAGAATTGAATTTATTCACAAGGCGGATTTCACCCCCTCCCGCACCTTGGGAGACAGGAACATCCGTGAATGTTGGGTCAGTATCTTCGCCTGACAGATACTCAGCATCAAAAATAGCGCCCGACAACTTCTGCGTGGAGAACCGTCCAACGGGACCATCATTCTGGTTGGGGTCAAAATTCTCACCAGCAGCCCAAACCCCAGCTGCAAAGCCTCCGGAGAGACCAAAGGCGAATAATCCAGCGGCCTCTGATGCATCAGCGCCATAGAATGTGCCGGAAAAATTCCCATTTCCGGAAGCGCCGTTCTCAAGCGTCGCACTCGAGCTAAATCCAAGAGAGCGAGTAAGACCACCAGCTTGCGTGATTGCTGCTTCATTCAGTGAGAACGACAGCGTTTCTGAGCGAACTGGGGTATCAATTTCAACCCGCCCTTCGCCAGTCAGTCTGTTGCCTCCAAAGTCGATACTGAGAGCCAGCTCTCCCATGACGCTGTCTTCGTAGACCGTGTTGGAGTCTACAGTCCCGTGCGCATAATACCCAGACAAGCCACCGTTGAACGTCGCTGTGCCAGTACGCAGGGCAAACTGCTCTGGCGTTGTTCCCACGCCATAAATCCACTGAAGACCATCGGTGCCTGTGCCGTAGTACAGGTGCTCAAAGTCATCCAGCTTTTCGCTACGGGCTTCATCCACGCCCCAAACATCATATCGTATAGAGCTTCCATCTTCAGAGATAAGAGCCCAACTTTTCCGGATGTTGCCGCTTGTAACCGGCAAGGAAACCGTGCTGACAACAACGTTGGTAAAATCGCCTGTGGGCTCTGTTGGATCAATCGGGTCACCGCCGCCGCCTTCATCTCCTCCACCATCAACGCCAGGTGTCCCTGTATCATCATCTGGGCTAGCGCTCTCTGCGACAACAACAGCCTCTTCATTTTGAAGGTCGTTCCCAGATAACACTAAAAACTGATCGATAGAACCCTCTCGTGCTACATCATCATCAAAAGGTTCTGCCAAAATGGACCTGATGTTCAATTCAGGTACTGCGTAAGGCGAAAGTGGGTTGTATTTCTGACTATTTAAAAACTGCTGCTGAAGTCCGCTGAAGTTTATAATTAATTCATCGTATAAAGATGACAGGCTTGATGCATTTCTATTGTCCCCGGGTCTACTGCCGGGCACATTTAAAGCGCCTGGACCCGGCGCAATGATATCAAACAAATTTCTTTGTGAAGCAATAGTTTCCAATCTGCTTTGAAAATCTTTAGTCGCTACATCCTGTTCTTGTGGAGAACTAGCCTCTTGGTATGCAGAAATGAAATCGCCGTATGCTTCCCACATATCAGCTCTTAGAGAAGCGTGTTCAGCTAATTCTCTTGCTTCCGTATACTCTTGGAAAGCTTGTATGTCTTTCAGAGCAATATCACGCATAAGTCCAACTTGACCAACAACTATTCCAGCTGGACCTTTGCTTGATGCAATTATATAAAATTGTTTAATTGCGACATAGGTGCCTGCTGCTCTTACTGTTGAGAGCCTTCCTCCGCGTTGGATTTGCCAATTCATCGCTTCCTCAGCGATAAAATCAACAAGCATACCAAAAACAAGATCCTTGCCGAAATCACCAGCAGAAGCAGCTCCAGACCGAAGGCGATCTGCCATGCGTTGTTTAACTCGAATAGAGATATTTGAGATAGCGCTGCTAGAAAGGTCAGAATTTGATAATGAATTCAGAAAGCTCTCTGTAATTTTATCGGCACCAGAAAATATTGCATTAGTTGTAGTGTTAGATATAATATTCGCAAAATCCACCGAGGCTAAGCTATCAGCGTTAGAAGCAGGTAACGAAGCTGGAACTCCTTGAGTTACAGTTGTTCCCGGGCCCGATAGTCTAGTTTCTTGCGCAGCGCTTGAATTAGATACAACACTAAGACCGATGACGAAAAAAGAAGCCCGACTAAATTTCATTAAAATACTTTCCTTCTCTTTTTGACACGCGTTACTTCTGTATGTGACATTTTTCTTTTGACCGGCTCTTGCTTTAGCATTTTCTTTTTTATACTCTATACTAGCTTTTTATGCCGCGACCTGCATCAAAAAGTGAACAAATATTCTAAATTCTGTTTCTGCGGTATTTTTGGTTATATTTCTTTTTTCTTTCGGTGGCTACATGAAGCACAACTCAAAGAATGAGCTTATGGTAACTCTATATGATAACGACCTATCTTTTCGAGCAAACGACACTTATTTACAGGGGCCCATGGAAAAACCTGAAAATGCTCTGTATATTTTCTTGATTTTCTCAGCCACCATGGCTTTATTATCATTTATTCCGCCAAAAAATTATAGCCTTAACACCCATAAAAACTAACTACCTCAACAAACTCCGCTTTAGACCCACCCGCATAAAGATAGGTCATTTTCTACACGCACCCTTCAGATACTCAGGGACAAAGCTCCACGCTGAGCCTACCCCCAAAGTCATCCGGCAACGCCTTTCTTGTCTTCTGTGAGCCTGCCGTGGGTACCACTGCCTGCTCGTTCATCCGTCGTTATGTAACGATTCCGTGAGCTTCTGTCACCCTCAAATTTACTCATGGTGTGAAGCTCATGAAGCGCTTTGATATCTCGAAGAGCACCTTCTATCGTCTCATCGCCTAAGATTTGCGTGAAATTTTGAAATATGATATATTAATCAAGTACCTAATAAAATCGACTTTATGATGAATCTTGAAAACAGGTGATCAGAAGCTGGTAACCGGCTAGTTTCCTTTCCTTCCGAAAACGGTTGAGACATAGCCCTTTTTCAGGGGCCATTTGCTGAGAAACGTTTGAGTCTCAAAGGCATACGACTCGGAGCTCGATATCGATTGTACAAAAGGAACCGGTTATCAGGGAATATGAAACCGTTAGACCGCTTCGTAGATATAGCTGGAATCAGTGAGGATAGCTGAGGCATCCGGTCTGAAGACGCCCAGTCACAGGAAAATGCTGAGTGGTACCAAAATCACTTGGAGGAGAATCCAAGACTGATAACTGTCTGGGGTCATCACAACGGCTCTACGGAAGTCTGAGTTCTTGAGCGCCTAGATATGCTTACCCCTCAAGAAGATGGAAGCATTTCAATGCGTTGAGGATTCTACCTGCAACTCGATGAGCAACACGCACAAGAGGTGGTCTCTGATAGTGCAGGGAAAGTGGAAGGAATTCTTGCACCTTCGAAGCACTTGTAAACCTGTCCAGTCATCCAGTTTGGCTTGTGGCGTTGAGAACCGTTGGATACGAATGGTTCACACATTTTCGTACCTCGGAGAACCAAGCGGTTGTTGTTGAATAGTAATTCGCCTCGAAGGCTCGCCGCTATCCTGGTCTTTCTTGTTCTTTCAACGGTAACGTTTGCAAGCACCGCTTCTGCCGGTTGTCGGTCAGCTGATGCACGGATCATTTTAAAGTATGGGCATTCATCAATCGTTCAAACGTTTGAAGATGCAAATTGCCCTGACTACCAAGCAGATATTTTTCTGCCTCTCGCCCTGGAACGGCAACGCGATATTCTCGAGGATAGAATAAACCGCGTTTCTCAATCGTTCGGGCAAACAATACGTTTAACAATGACCCAAAGCAGGATGATATCCAGGGTGTCAGATGCCGGGTATTATGTCGCGATTGTGGTTGGGTTCTATGCTGCCGTTGTCCTTCTCATCGCCTTACTTAGACGTGCGCTATGGATCTTTTCTGGCGTCTTCTTCTTTATCGACGAGCTCATGTGGTTTCTCTACAATCCGCTGCGATCCTTCATGAAAGACGTGAAAGGGTCACGGGGTAGAATGGGATTCCATTTGTTCTCGCTCCTCCTCATCAAGCCAGTATGGCAGTTGTCAATCTGGATTCTAACGACACCTCTACGCATCGTGACGGCGGTATACTTTGACGTGCTTATGTACCTCTTTGTGATGCTCAGCGATTCTGTCGATGAACTACTGCACCCGAAGTTGGGAAAGATGCGGCATCGAAAAGGTATCGACTATGCTTGGCGATGGGTAATAGGACTTCCGGCGCGGATTGTACGGTTAATTGCCAAAAATGTTTTAGCGGTCATAGACTCAGCAATGATGTTCACCATATCCCTCGTTTGGCCCACTTTTACCATGTATCATGGAACACCCCGTGATGCTGCTTATGACATTTCAGGCAAAGGGCGCTGGTTTGTCGGCACCGGGAACTATGGCGGCTCCGGGGTCTATTTTGGTCGCTCAGTCAGAGTAGCACGTCATTACGCTGGTTCACGCTCATCCACAGTTGCCGATCAGCGTGTCATCGTTGCCCGCGTAACCTTCACCATGCTGCGAAATTGTGCCACGCTGCCGCAAGCGGCGCGGCAAGAGGTGGGAAGTATGGGTGAGGGGGGCATCAACCTCGCTAAGTCACTGGGTTTTCCGTATTTCGCGACAGAGCTTTGGCGTGATGGAAAAAAATGGTGGGAATACTGCATTCTTTTTGGAGATAGGGCTGGTCAGTTTGTATCAAGCTGGCGAATTCGCCCAATCGGCTACGTCTACATCGAAGGTCAGTCACATATAACAGGGACGCTTGAACGTCTTTGGGGTGGCAAAGGCCACTATTGCCTGAGTTTTCGAAATATAGCGATGGCAAGTATCTCGGCTGCTTTTCTTGTTTGGATTGCTGCATTCTACTTGAGCGCTACGTAAGCCTCCTTGACTGCTGAGAACGCTGCTGCTGACCCACCTTTATCGGGGTGGGTTTTGAAGGCCATCTTGCGCCACGCGGTCTTAAGCTCGGCCTGCGTGTAGGTTTTTCCAGGCATGAGCTCGAGCGTCTGACGGTACTTATCACGCAGTGCTGCGGATATTTGGTACCCGCCGCTTGCTCCGGTACTGCCCGATTGCTGCTGGCTCTGAGACTTCGAGCTGCCCTGCTGCCGCGATCCAGACTGCGAACCGTTGGACCTTGCCCTTCCTGCGCTGCCGGACGATTGCCCCGTAGAACTCTTCTGCCCCCCGGTAGGTCCATCCTTTACCCGTGATTGCGCTTTGTACGATCCCCCGCCTGAGCTCGGGCGCCGCCTCTGTTTTCCGCTGCTGCTTCCGCTCGCCGTACCCTGAGCGGACCCTGATCCGGCACTGCTGGATGATGAAGCGCCACTTCCGGCGCTGCGTGAGGCTGATGCCGCCTTCCTCGCCTGAGCCTGTGCCCGCCAAGATGCTTGCTGAGCGCTTCCCCCTGAGGCGGCAGGGCTCATCTGTGAAGCCCTGAGCTGGCTTTTGAGCGCCTCGATCTCGCGCTCAAGTCGCCGGATATCCTCGTAGGCACTGCGTGAACGCAGGGCGGAAAATACGTCACCAAGTCCCCCAGCCCATGAGAATATTCCCCGAAACAGGTCCAGGTACATGCTCGCTGCACCTAGAATAAACATACCACCGAAAACGATGCCCACGTCCTCGAGAGGGCGGAAAATCAGAATGCCAAAATAACCAAGGGCTAGATACTTCCAAACATTGAAACCGCGCGTCCAACGCCCAAAAACTCGGCCAAAATAAAAAGTAATCGCAAGAACGATTACGAGGGCTGGCTCACTGAGGGAGTAGGAAAGGAATATGAAAAAGTATTGAATGTTGTCTATCATGAGAGTCCAATCCGCTTCGCTCGGCTGCTCGCCGCAGCTCCCGAAATTCTCGCGGCTCCGAAGCGGCGCGGAATCTTACTGTACTGACGGTGCACAAAGTATGGGGTCGTTTCGAGTAAGGCCGGGTGGCGGTTTGCGCTCACTAAGATGGCCTGCGTGTCCCCGATACGGCGCACCTCATCGGCGTTGAGGAGGTTGTATTCCTGACGCTGCTGGATGACGTCCTCGATCTTCTCCCGGCGAACATCGACGACCTTGCCGGCTATCGCCTCGAAAAACCGTGCGGTGTCCTGATCGGAGCCGGCATAGGCCAAATAGGTCATGAAGCCCCCTTGAATGCTGCGGGCATAGTCCGCGCCGTAACGCGATGAGAGCTGGGAGAGGGATTGCAGCACGATGGAAAGGCTCACCTTGTAGCCCCTGATGGTGTTCGCCACTGAAACGAAGCTCGGTATGGTGGAATGCCCAAACTCATCATAGAGAACGTAGAGGGGCAGAGTGCGCGGCCCCGGCATTTGGCGCATGGATGCGTTGAAGACGCTGCGGAAAAACACGCTCGTCCAAAAGCCGTAGTACTCGGTCAAGTGCGGGGGCGTGATAAAGTAGATCACGGTTTTCTCGCGCCGGATTTCTTCCAGGTCCACGGAGCTGCTGGCTGTGAGCGCCACAAGATTGCGGTTCGTGAAAGCTCGAAGGGCCGTGAGGGCGGTCAGCGCAAAGCTTTGCACGGCGTTACTGTTTCCGGTGGTTGCGCCCTTCCACTCTTCCCACAGGGTGCTGTCATCGGGGTTACTCGGATCATAGGCCCACTGGATGACAAACTCATCCAGCGGCGTTCCGTCTGAACCGAAATTCTGAAGCAGGTGGTAGAGGTTCCCCAGGGTGTAGTACGCTGCGTCTTGCTGCCCTGCCCGCTGCAAGAGCTTCAAAAGCACGGATATTAGGCGAATTGCGCCGTTGTCCCAAAACTGGTCTTTTAAGCTCGAACCTGAACCGGCCTTGATGAGGATCTCCGCAACCTGTTCGATTTCAATATCGCTCTTCGCTTCGAGAAGCGGATTGAAACTCGCACTATTGGGGAGGTCTTCCGGATTGATCGCAATGATTTTGAAGCCCCTCGATTGCATGAACCCTGAGGTTTCGGCAAACACCTCGCCCTTGGGGTCATTCACGACGATCGAGCACTTCCCAGACGCCTTATCCAGGACGTTCGGGATTATGTAGCGGCTGGTTTTCCCAGCTCCGACGCGGGCTATCACGCAAACATTCTGGAAACTCTCGCGCTCTGAAAGTCGCCCCTGCGCCCCGTCAATCAGAAGGCCGGTGTTCCTGCTTCCAAGGAAGGCCTCGAGCTCCTTTGGACTTTGCAACCGTGCCCCGCTTTGTTGTTTGAGAAATTTTCCGAAGAGCAATGCGTATGCGGCATGCTTACTTCCTTCCTTTATGAATTTCCCAATCACGCGTAACCTTTCTCAGGCGGTCAGATGCCTTTTCATGTGTCTGTACGTTAAGATGATGTAATAGCCGGATATATCGGCTCTGTAGCCCCAAAAGTGTTCCACGAACGGCCAAACGAACCATTGCCGTCAATTCGCGCATAACTTGGCGATACTCTTCGTTTCATTCGCGACCTCGCTCGGATTCATCACGGCCAGACTCACGGCGGCGGCTCATCTCTGAGCGCCACTTTTCTTGCTGTGCTGAGCGGTCGGGTTCCTGCTGTGGTTCGTCGCGCTTTGGCTGTGGCTGGGTAGGCGGCTTGCCTCGGGCCTTTTCTTCCAGGTCTTTTGTGCGCCCTCTAAGATCATCAAAAGTGCGACGGACAGACTGCTTCACCTTCCCCAGGAAGGTATCCTGCTCCCGCCAATCTTCATGGCTCATAAGGTCGCGCTGTGGGTCAGGTTTCACGTGCCCTTTATCAATCATCTCCTGACGCTCGGGGCTCGGCCCTGCGAGATCATCCGTATGCTTACTGCGCTGCATCTTTTCCCCCTTCGTCGCTTCGGTTTCGTGTCGCGTGTGCGTCTTCTGCTGAGAAGGGTCAGCCTCGTTTTTCTCGGCTCGCTGTGTCCTGTCTCGGTTCTTCGATGCCTGCTGCTGCTTCTCATTGTCCCCAGTGCGGTCTTGGTTTTTGCGCTGCGCCACCGTCTCACGGTCTGGCGCTTTTTCTTTTTCACCCTCAGACGCGAATTTTGCCTCAGCCTCGGTTTCAGCCTCGTTCTGTGCTTGCGGTTCAACTTCCGGTTCCGGCGGCTGGGTAGTGATTTCACCACCCTCCATGCGAATGGAAACCTTGTCAGCGGTTTCAAGATCGAGCGTTTTCAGCCGATGGTTCTTCCCACTTTCGAGGTCCACAACGCCCAGGGTTTTTCCTCGGACGTAAAGCTCGAGGCCTTCACGCCCCAAAGCGTCCAGAAGGCTTTGCCGGTCACGTGATGCATCGTAGGCGGCGAGAACGCGCTCCAGCACTTCCTCCCGCTTGGGACGGCTGCCTGTTCGCCGTTCCAGCTCAGCCTCACCCTTTTTGCGACCCCGCTCAGAGCGTTTGTCGATTGCAACTTTTTGCTCGAGCTCAGGGTATGTTTGCAAAACATGGCGCTCGAGCCCAACCTGAATTTCCCGAAACTGCGCCTTGCTCAAACGCAAGCGGCCGGTTTCACCGGCGCGGTTGGCGCTGATCATCAAGTGGTAGTGGTAGGAATGCTCTTTGTCCTGATGCAGACCTCCGAACACTAAATTGTCCGGGCATCGCGCCGCTATGTAATTCTCCGCGATGTCACGAAGTCGCGCCTTTTGCTCCTGCGGGCTGAGCCCCTTCGCCCGCGTGATAGAGATGATTTCGTGGTAAAGGTAGACCCCATTTTTGCGCCGAGCAAGCAGGTCACCATTCCGTTCAAACTCAGCCCTGATGAGGTCAGGATTACGGCCCCAGACATTGTGCCGGATGCAGTAATCTTCCTGCCCTTCATCGCGGTCGATATACCCGATGAGCTGGCCAAAGCTGGGCACCTTCCGGCTCATGGATTTGACTATCATGGGTCGCCCTCATCTTCAGGGGCTTGGGCACTGCCCTGCCCCGATGCGGCGCGACTGATAGCTTCCCTGAGCTCGGTCTGAAGCGATGCGATGTGCAGGAACACCTCCTGCTCATCGAGCACATGCGCGATGCGATTGCTGTGGCGGGCCATCTGGTTCACGTTGTTCGCAATCGTGCGAATGACGCGCTCCAGATCAGCCAGCTGCTCAGCGATCTCTTCGGGGGCGACACTGCGACCTTCATGCGCCTGCAAAGCGAGGCGTTTGACATAGGCCGCAACGGGGCTTCCGGCATCCTTCGCGCTGCGGGCAATACTGCGATACTCAGCCAACGAAAAAGTCAGGTTCACGCGCTTGGCGTGATCCCTGTATTGCTGGCGGTAGTCTCGTTGGTATTGCTCTCGTGTCATCGCGATTCTTGCGGGCTAAAAGGGTTCAAAGGGAAACGCGCCCCCGGAGCGATTTTCCCTTGTCTGGGGATGCAAGGGGTGAAAACCCCCTGCCAAGATGCGTTTCGGCGAACAGGTTTCAGGCCAGCGAAGCGAGGCCGCCAAAACTGTTCGTTACGAACACGCAATCTTGCAAAGCGCGTCGTTCAAGTATTGTGCCCAAAAACGCTGGTATGTCAAAGCAAGGTCTTCACCTGGACTTCACAATTCCACGGTCGGTGTTCTACGTGAGGTTTGGGGAGGCGGCTTCTTGGTTGGTTTCGAGGATTTCGTCATGGTTCGGTCTGATGGAATCGACGGTTTCGGGCGGTTGGATGAACAAGAATTTTGCTTATGAAAAAGAAAAAGAGCCCCGCTTGGGGGCTCTTTCAGTTTTCAGAAGAGCGAAAGCTGCACGGGTTTTCCGTCGTCTTTCGTCTCAAGCCAAGCCGTCACGTAAGCCAGAGGCCCACCAGCGTCCTCGACCTCTGCGCGGGGGCAAAAGTGCGAGCGATACCCGGTCTGGGATATCGGATGGGGGCTTCGGTCTTCGCTCAGGATTTCCAGGTGGGCAGTGCCAGCGTAGACAAAGGCATCGGCGCACCAGCGGATGATAAGGCGCTGTTTGCGCCATATCAGCTCAAGGGTTTCGTACTCATCAGGCATGTCACCATCCCCTTAGAAGTCGAAGCCCAGCTGCGACGGTTTCACTCTCGCGGCGGTTTTGGTGTCGGACATCAACGGCGCTTGCGGTTCACGATCCTTGGCCTTCTCCTGCACAGGTGGTGTCGGATTATCTGCCTTGGGCTCGACCTCGTGGTTCTCAGCCTTGCGGCTCAGACGGTACTTCCAAAGCCCGAGATGATGGGCAGGCGTGTACCAAACTTCGCGGATTTCCCAGCTCAGGGTGTTCCCGACGATAATCTCAGCGGGAACGTTCCAGAGACTCAGCTGGATGTAGCACATCAGTGCTGCCATCCGGTCCACATCAATCGCCTGCACCCAGATCTTGTCGGCTGGATTATAGCCTGCACTGGTCATCACTTTCACCAGTGCCAAGATCATCCCCCCTGCCCCGCAAGCTGGTTCGCCTGCGGTCAGGAACGGTTGGGTCTCGAGTTTATCCAGCTCACTTGCGAAGGTCAGCTGGGCCATCATTTCTGAAAGCTCTGGCGGGGTGAAGAACTGTCCTGCGTCTTTGTTGGCAATCTCGAGCTCCATGTAGAGCGGCCCGAGAATGTCACGCGGTTCGCTGTCCAGCGCCTGGACAAGGCATCCCAGAAGTTTTGGGAACGCCTGCTGATCATAAGGCTTGTAGCCTTTGATGATGGTCAGATATTCCGCCTCGCGGGTTGGTTCCTTCCAGACGCTGTTGTGCAAGCTACACGCTGCCATCGTCACGAAGTCTTTGAAAACCTCGTAGCGGTGTTTGTACGGTGCGAGCTCCCTGAAGGTCTTCTTGAATGCTGCCAAAGCAGCATCACGGCTTGGTTCTCCCATGCCTCTTCTCCCCTGATTGGGGTCTGTTCGAGGCTGGCATCCACCAGTCTCGAAAGACTGATGGTTGGATTGGTGATCGCCCTGAGGCGGTCAGGAAGAATTGTGCGAGGAAAGGGGGATTTGTCAAAAGAATGTGCCCGCGAGTATTGCAGGGGCTCGAATTGCCTGCGGCGGGGTCGGGTGAAACTCAAGAGCGTCCCGCTCTGGTGCGCGTTTTTCAGCCTGAGAAAGTTTTGATTTTTCACCGTTTTTCGGTATATTATTGGTGGTCATAAATGGAAAATAAAAAAATAAAACGGGGTGATACGCTCACCCCGCAAAGCTGTCATCTCGGCTAGTATTCGTCTGCTAGCAAGATGGTCAAAACCCTGTTTGTCACTTCCGGGTCAGTCGGATCGGGTGACAGATACTGTGTCGTGACATCGTAGTAATCAAACTTCCAATAGAGGCGGTCACCTCAGAAGTTGAATGCTCCGAAGTCATGTTCGCCGTAAGGATCGTTATCCGGGGTGAAGGTATCAAAGCTGCGAACCTGCTGGATGATCTCATCTTGCTGGGCCTCCGGAAGGCTGAAAATTCCTTTGGTGAGGATCACTGTGCACCCCTGAAAGGTTGTTCGTGCTTGGTCATTGAGCGCTGCGATTTCGCGGCACCGCTTATTGTGTAACGTCATAAGTAAAACGTAAGAAAATAAAACGCCCCAGCCTTGCAGCTGAGACAGAGAAATTCCACCGCGCCCTACCCTCCAGGCAGTCAAAGCGAAAGCGGGAACCGTTCGCGCCGCGCCCGAAAGGGCCAGCGGCAGCGCGGTTCTTGACGGCCCAGGGGTAGCGGTAGAATTACTCGACTCAGTGCATCCCCCCTCTCCTTTTTACCACCCAAACACTCTTACCCGTGTAACATTCCAAACGATGAACATCGCGCAAGCCAAATGCATCCCACTGGTGTCCTACCTCGAGCGCCAAGGGCTTAGCCCTCAAAAATCGCGCCAAGGTGGGCGGGAATTGTGGTATCACTCGCCGATTAGAGACGGAGATGAAAACCCGTCTTTCAAGGTGGATACGGTCAAAAACCTCTGGTTTGACCATGGAGCCGCCACCGGCGGCACCATCCTCGATCTCGTCCGAGAACTTTTCGCCTGCGATGTGCGGGACGCGCTCGTGCACCTGGACAAGACCGGACTCTACTCCCCTGCACTCGCCTCACCGGCCACTTCATCTAAAATCGCGCGCGGCGCTTCGCGCCGATCTGATACTGGGCCGGAAAAACCGGCCGCTGCGGGTGAAAAAGAAAAAAGTTGGGCCTTTGAGCTGGTCTCATCTGGGCCACTTCAGCACCCTGCCCTGCTGCAATATCTGACCAAACGCGGTATCGACCATGATATTGCCCGAGAGCACCTCTCTCAGATCGATTTTAAGCCCCCTCACAGCGCCGGGAAGTACTTTGCCCTCGGTTACCCTTCCGGGGATGGGTTCGAGGCACGTAACGCGCTATTTAAGGGCTTCGTTGGCACGGGGAAATCCGTGACCTTCCATGACAAGCCCGCTGCGACCCTTCTGCGGGTCTTCGAAGGCTTCATGGATTTTCTCTCCTACTTGAGTGCTGGGTCTGTGCGTGAAGCATCCGGCGCGGTGCTGGTCCTGAACTCGACAAACCTCTGGATCAAAGCCCTGCCCTATCTGAACGATCCGCGCTTTGAAGAAGTGCGCCTGTACCTGGACAACGATGACGCGGGCAGCGCCGCCAGCCGCAAACTCTTTGAAAACGCGCTCGATGCCTCAAAACTTTCTGACATGCGCAGCAACTATGCGGACTATGAGGATCTCAACGCGTGGCTCCTCGGAGAGAAGCTCTAAACCGCCCCTGCCATCCTTTTTTTATTTTCAAAAATAGAAAGCAACAACCTGAGCTGACAGGGGGCCGTAAGGCTCCCTGTTGTTGTTTAATATGTTTAAGAAACAACGTTTAATATGTTTAGGGGTGAAATAACGGCTTAGAATCAAGAAGATACGGGGGGTAAGGTGAATGTTTATGGGAGCAAAGGTGAACGTTTATGGGAGTAATCCGCACTTAAGGTGAATGTTTATGGGAGCAAAGGTGAAAGGATATGGGAGCAAAGGTGAACGTTTATGGGAGCAGGGGAGCATAGGGTCTAAGTACCTGTAATATAGCCAAAAAATATGATGTTTTCGAGCAAGGTGTATGTTTATGGGGCCTTAAGGTGAACGTTTATGGGAGCAATGGCTTAGACTGCTGATTGTAAAGGGAAAAACGCGCTAAGGTGTATGTTTATGGGGGCGTAAGGTGAAAGGATGTGGGAGTGGGTCAAGGTCTTGTTAAATAGAGGATTTTCAGGAGCGTATATGCTGCGAAATCCTTGGAAAGGTGAGAAGATTTGTGCGTGAGGTGTATGTTTGTGGGGGGACAGAAGAAGGTGTGAACATAGAGCGAAGAACCGTCCGCTGAGCGAGGGGTAAGAAGCTCGAAAGGTGAGAAGATTTGTGCGCTGAGATGACGCAAGGCACGGAATAACAAGAGAAACTAGTCTTCCGGCGCATTCCTGAGACCATGAACTAAGGTGAGCTTAGTGTCTCTCATTTTCTCACCATAGGTGAAAGGATATGGGAGCAACGGTACACCTTGGGGTGTTCAGGCAAAAAAAATTTGCATCTCTGATAGAATGTGTAGAATGGTGAATGGATAAACCCTAACTTCGTTCACCTATGAGCACAGCTATCAAAAAACAAAGCAAAGACAAGCAGATACTCAAGAAGCATGTCGCGGCGATTCACATTGGTGCGAAGCTCTCTCTTCTTCAGCGCAAGCTGGTGAATGCTCTGCTGTACAACGCCTATGATGGTCTTCTGACAGCGAAAGAGCATCAGATTAGCGCGTCTGTGCTCTGTGAGATGATTGGTTTCGACAGCAACAACAGTGCGTACCTCAAGGCAGCTCTCAAAGGTCTCATGGAGACGGTGGTTGAGTTTGACGTGCTCGAGGATGACGGCGAGCGTTCTTGGGAAGCTATGGTTCTACTGCCCTACGCGAAGCTTAAGGGAGGTGTTTGCACCTATCGCTACGAGCAAGCACTGGCTGAGAAGTTATACCACCCGGATGTGTACTCGAAGATCAATCTGAGCGTCCTACGGGACATGAACAGCGCCCATGCCTTGGTGCTCTATGAAAACTGCTACCGCTATGTGGATATCGCCCATACTCCTTGGTGGGATGTCGATGTTTTCCGTAAGCTGATGTCGGTCGATCAGATGATCAGCTACAAGCAGTTTAAGCTTCTCAATCGAGCGGTAATTCAACCGGCGATGAAGGAAGTGAACGAGCTTTCAAACATCCAACTGGAGCTGGAAACGAAGCGCAAAGGGCGTACCGTGACAGGCCTTCGCTTTGTGATCCGTCCAAACGCTCAGCTCTCGCTGGTTGGTATGGATGCTGAAGACGATATCACGGCTCTGCCTGCGTATAAGGCCCTACTTGCAGAAGGGATATCCAAAACCCTTGCCCGTGCCTGGGCGCTCGAACATGACGAACAGTACATCTTCGAGAAGCTCGACCTTGCCAGCTCTCAGGCCGCAAGTGGGAAAATCCGTTCATCAAAGGCGGGTTTCCTCAAGTCAGCTATCGAAGAGGACTATCACAACGAAAATGCACAAAAGAAGAAGGCGCTTGAAGCGGCTCAAGACAGAAAATCCACTCGAGAGAAGCTGGAGCGTAAGCTCGAGGCGCTCAGAACGACACAGAGAGAGGCGGAAACTTCATATCGCTGGCATACAGCGGAAATCATCGAAGAAGCCTTCCAGCGGCTCTCTGAGGACGAGAGAGAGGCAGTTACGGCAGAGTTTCAACTCAGCCTTGGAAGCAGTATATATGCGAACGCCTTCAAAAAGGGTGGTTGGAAAGATCGTTTGACCTTCCCGGATATCAAGAAATTTTGGGAAACGCGGGGGCTCACTCTCCCCTCCCCTGCCGCTTGGGCACAAAAAAACGGCTCTCAGGAGCCGGATATCATAAAAGCGCAGATTGATGAACTCGAGGAGCAACTGAAACAACCGGTTAAATTGGTTAAACCGAAATAACAGGTTTAATCGGTTCAATCGAAAATATCGGTTTTGCTTCGTAAGATATGTTTGAGATAGGTGGACTTCGGAACGAGGCCCGCCTTTTCTTCGAGCTTCGCAAGCTCTGCTTTGGTGAACTTAATCGCCACAATCTCAGACTCTTTGTCCGCAGCGCTTTTCGGTTTGCGTCCAACAGTTTTGGGCGCAAGAATGGATTTTGGTTCATTCGGTTTAACCGAATTAACCGATTCAACCTTTTTGAAGATGGAGAGGTCATTTTTCTTAGGCATAATGCTGCTCGAGGTAAGAAAGTAAGGTATCGAACTGTGCTGCCACGTCCCGATAGGTGTAGCGAGCGAGGGCGTCTTTCTCCATCATCTGCCGGATAGAAAGCTCTTGTTCGAAGATGGTATCAAACACGCGGGAGAACTTCAGCGGAAGAACTGCTATCCCCTGCCCTATCGCGTGATCTACCACGGCTTTGATATTCTTCGCGTCCTCACTGTCAGCCCAATCCTTGAAGGCTTCACCCTTCCGCTTCACCAGCTTCGTCGCCACGACGACGATGTTCTTGTTGTACGGCAGAAGCTCGTTGATCGTGTGTATCCCCGCATGGATGCACTTCAGCTCATTGTAGATGGGCACCAGCACCACGTCTGATTGTGAGACCGCTGATACAATACTAGGCCGCGCGTCGCGCGACATGAGACCGGCTAGGTCAAACACCACGTCGATTCCTTCAGGAAAGTCCGGAAACTCTTCATCGGGTTGCAGCGAGAAAAGCCGCTCCTCAGGGAGGATGGTGTCCAAAAGGTTGTAGGGTTCGTTGGTCGCCAGGGCGTATTCCCGGTCGAGCGCGATGTTCACGGCGAGCGGGGTTTTCCCTGCTGAGCCCTTCATGTTGTAGACGGTTATTTTCATGCAGCTGAGTATATGGATAAACCGAAATAACGCAAATAACTTGTTGTTTCGATTTTACCAGTTAAATCAGTTAAACCGAAATAACCTATTTATCTGCCGTGCTGGAAGGCTGGTATCGGGTTAAGGTAAAATCTGTTTAACTGGTTAAATCGGTATAACCAAAATAACTGAAACTTTGAGCGAGCTAGGGAGCCTCGAGGGGAGGGTTAAAGCTCAGGCAATGCGACCGTCGGGTCAGAGAGCTCTTGGTTCAGGCTGATCGATCCATCAATGATGAACAGGACGAAAACCTCTTGGTCACGTATTGTGTAGTAGATGTTGAAGGCCTTGGCGTGGATTAGACGAAACAAACCCCGCTCGGGGTTGTAGATGTGCCCGAGGCGGGGGAACTGCGAAAGGTTCTCGGTCGTGAAGGCATAGATATTGCTCAAGAACTCGTCAGCGTGTGCCACGCTGTACTCGCACTTGTAACGGTAGATTTCCTCAAGGGAATCTTCCGCCGTTTGGGTGATAATGACCTTCATGCTTAGCTGGTTGGTGTCTTAAACTTCGCTCGCATGGTCTCCAGGTGAGTAGGGGTCATCTCGCTGTAACGCCCTGCGGCAACGTCCTGTAGGCCACGCGCGATGCCAGCTTCGACCTGCCCTTTGAAAAGACGCTCAACCTGCTGAATCGACATGGTGATAGCCACCGGGCGGTTCTGCTTGGTGATCACTACAGGTTCGTGCTGCGCAGCGTCTAGGTAGCGCCCGAACTCTTTGCTCGCGACCGATGCGGTCATAGTCTTCATGCTCATAGTCCTTGCACTTAGAGGGTAATGTCCACATTATACGGAAAATCCGGAAAACGCAAAGTTTTTGACGGTTTAAGGTGGGCAGGTACGGAGGCCAGGGAATAGTTGACTTCCGTTTTGAAAACTCACGCAAATTCGTATAATACCAACAATATCTTGTGCCTCGCTGGGGCACCTTACCCGAAAACGTGTACGCCATGAAGTTTCTCTTTGAACCGAACCTGTCACATCAACGCGAAGCGGTATCTGCTGTTGTGAGCGTTTTCGAGGGCGCTGCGTACACGCGACCTGAAGAGAAATTTTGGGGTGGGGAAGTCTCGAGTAACGTTCTTAAGCTTCCTGAATCAGCTTGGTATGAGAACGCTGCCAAGGTTGCGGCGGATAACGCGGTGACGGAACCGGCGCTCTGCGAGGAACCTGACATTACCATCGAGATGGAGACGGGAACCGGGAAGACCTATGTCTATTTGCGCACCATCTTCGAGCTCAACCGTCGCTACGGACTGCACAAGTTTCTTATTATCGTACCAAGTGTCGCGATCCGAGAAGGAACGCTGACGCAGCTCAGGCAAACTAAGCAGCACTTCTCTGAGCTCTACGCGACTGTGGCTGAAGTGATCGAGTATAGTTCGAAAAAGCTGCCTCAGGTGCGCGGGTTCTGCGTTTCAAATCATCTTTCCATCATGGTGATGAACAAGCAAGCCTTTGATTCCGATAACAATATTATCAATGATGAAGAGCGTGACGGTGGGAACCTGCTCGCGATGCTTCAGCAGGTTCGACCCGTCATTATCATGGACGAACCGCAAGAGGGGATGGATACCCCAAACATGAAGGCGCGTCTGTCCGCCTTCCGTGAAGTAGGGGCTCGCCCTGAAGAGGAAGAGGCGGATATCCGCAAGAAGTCGTTTAACCCGCTCTTCAAGCTGCGCTACTCGGCTACGCACAAAGAGCCTAAAAATGTCGTGTATCAGCTGACGCCCTACGATGCCTACAACCGTGGTCTTGTGAAGAAGATCGGGGTGCTCTCGATCCATGAAAGCAACACCCAGAGCAACGTTTCTATCGAGTTTAGAAAGGTTAAACTGAATGGCTCAAAGGAACCTACTGCGAACCTTCAACTCAACCAACGCTTGAAGGGTGGGGACTTCAAGTCCAAATCTTTTGTGGTCAAACGTGGGGATGACCTCGAGCTTAGAACCGGCAATCCGGCCTATCATGGATGGGTTATCGAAGATATCGGGACAACGGATATCTTTGACGGAGAAGGGTATATCAAATTCACGAACGGTGAGCAGATAGAAGAAGGAAACGCTCACGGTATCGACAAGGAAACGATTTTTAGAGAGCAAATACGCCGCTCCATCCAAGCGCATTTCAAGCACAAAGCTCGAGTGCTGCCTTTGGGTATCAAGCCGCTCGCGCTCTTCTTTATCGACCGTGTTGCAAACTACGTCTCAGACGATGGCATGATACGCCGCATCTTCACAGAAGAGTACGCAGCCCTTTTCAAGAAGACCTACAAGAAAGAGCCGGGGGATATCTCAGCGGTTCATAACGGCTATTTTGCCAAAAATTCGTCTGATGAATACACAGATAGTGAACGCTCTATGGCGAGCAATAGAGAGATTTACGACAAGATTCTCAGGGATAAAGAAGGACTGCTTGCCCCTGATGAACCCCTAGAGTTCATCTTTTCACACTCTGCGCTTGGGGTAGGGTGGGACAATCCGAACGTCTTCACCATCTGTACCCTCAATGAAAGCGAGAGCTCCACAAAGAAGCGCCAAGAGATTGGCCGTGGGCTTCGCTTGTGCGTGAAGCAAGATGGGACGCGTTACCGCGATCCTGAAGGTACAAAGGAAGGCCAAGAGATAAACCTCCTGACTGTGGTCGCCAACCAGAGCTATCACGCCTTCGCTACAACCTATCAAGAAGAGCTGAAGGAAGAGCTCGGGCGTGGAATGAAAGCTCCACCAACACGCAACCTCAACAAGACGCCGGTCAAGGTCACACGTCGAGCTGATCGCTTCGATTCTGATGACTTCAAAGTCCTTTGGGCGCTCATCGCACAGAAGACCAAGTGTCGGGTTCACTTCAATGAGGCAGAGTTGATCGAGCGTGGAATCAACCGTCTCT
>Ga0100393_10001208_pt1 | contig 26689 bp, 28 predicted proteins | sample CryGeymeta201517_FD_81546 | JGI IMG/M metagenome (GOLD analysis project Ga0100393, IMG submission 81546) | Groundwater microbial communities from Crystal Geyser aquifers in Utah, USA - Crystal Geyser metaG 2015-17 | ecosystem: Environmental > Aquatic > Deep subsurface > Groundwater | place... | reverse complement strand
GTACTTTGTGAGTAACTGATCGTACTGAGCCTTTGGAACAGAATTTGTTTTTTGATTTGAATTTTCAACTTGTGAGCTAGCCTTATCACCCTCTTCATCAAACAGGGCCTTCCTCGTACTCATCCATGAACATGATGTTAGTGAGGTAGTAATAGCAATCAAAGTTAAAAATGAAATTTTCTTCCTGAAAAAATTCACTTTTCGTCCTCCATGACCTAAGATTCTTTGGTCTTATAATACTATTGTAGTTTACGATGTAATTAAGTCAATGAAATTTAAGAGAAACGTTTAAAAATCAACTGTGGAAATAGAAATGACGAACAATACTAAAGCATACCACTCTGTTATAAGAGTCTCAAAAGCAGACTCAGCATTTCTCTACTTTAAGCTCGAGGCCAATGAGGGTCTATGTTTCTACTCAACTCTTCCTTTCGCAAAGGGTGACCCATACCGAGATATCAAAATTTGTTGCGACCTTTCAACTAAAGAAGAAGTATTAAGACTTTTAAAATTTATGTCCAATGACATGAAAATGGAAGTACTTTCACAAGAAGAAATTACCTACTAACTTAGTCCTCTTTAGAAATATAATCAAAGATCGCTGGAGCTATATACTCAAAACCAATTTCTTTTGACTTAGAGTTTGAAACTCTCCTACTTTCGACCTGCGTATCGATAAATTGAGGATATTTTAAATTGTATAAATCAAAGAATGGAAGATAGAACTCCTTCTTTGTCATTCTATCATCACTGACAAGATCAAAATTGCCTTCTCGAATATTTTTCTCGATAACATACTTAATGAATCTTGCAACATCTCTGGTATGAACAACATTAACCGTCTGGTTAAAAGCCAAAACTTCATCTCTTTTAGCTAAAGAAAAAATGGGATTTCGATTTTCATCAATAAGTCCCCCTGGCCTAATTATCACAACCTTTCGATCAAGCTTTTGTAAAAATCTTTCGATGCTTACAAGTACTTTTGCATTGCGTCCGTTTCCGTAGACTCCTGTTGAGCTTATAAAAATCCAAGGGATCGTTTTGGAAAATGCATTTGATGCGGCCTCTAGAATTTCAAGATAATGATCTATCGGAGGTAGAGTAAATAGAACAAAATCATAACTCTTTTCATTCGTCGAGTTTATCGCATGATCAAAAGCAATCAAATCATCAAGCCCTAAATCTTCAAGCTTACTTTTTGTTCGATAAGTTCCAGAGACTGATGAAATTAACGATGTCCCATCATTTTGAATTTCTTCAAGTAATATTTTTGAGAGATGTCCAACACCAATGATTAATAACTTCATATTTAACTTTGAGGAGAGCATATGACCCTCCTCTATTCATTTAATAATTTATTTTAAAAATAACAGGATAGTGATCGGAAAAACCAGCCGTCTTCTTATCTCTCGCCTTATGATCGTAGCGATTTGGCGTCCCTTCTTTCTTCTTACTTTTCTTAAAGTGTGATGAATTTTCATCATCAAAGTCTTGATCATTCTTATTGATAAATTCTGGTGCATAAATATGATAAGAAGAAACATCAAGCTCAGGAGTTTTTCCATTTTCTAAATTCTTATTAAAGAAAATTCGATCTAAGTGATTCCACTCACCTTCCCTAGCGTAGAAATATGATCCTTTAGGATTTGAATCCACGAAATTCTTATTGTTTTTATTCTTTGAATAAAACTCTTCTCCTAAGTCCTTAATTCCAGAATCAACAAGCAGGACATCCGAGAAAGGATGCTTATTACCTTTTTTCTTAAGTTTAGGAATTGTATTGAAGTCGCCCATGGCAAGAAGAAGGGCGTCTTTGTTAGTTTTCTCAATTTCAGAGAACCGTGTTTTTAAAGTATTCGCAGCAATTTCTCGAGCGATATCGGGATTGCCAAGGCTTGGCCAGTGGTTGACAAAAACATAGAGGTCATACTTACCTGCAAGACGAAATTTCACTTCCAAAATATTTCGCGATGGTCTTTTTATAAAGTAATCACCTTTAAGTTCATGCTCTTCTTTACTTACAAATTTTAAATCGGCACTCTCTTGATAAAGAAGAGCAAGATCGATCCCTCTCTTGTCAGGACTGTTAGAAGCAACAAATTTTTCATATCCCAAAACTTTTGCAAGTTTTGAAATGACATTCTCATTTTCAATTTCAACGAGTCCCAAAATATTTGGAAGTGTTTTCCTCTCCTTGAGTAGAACATCTTTAATTTGAGAAAGTTTTATTGCTAACTTTCCCTCAGTCCAGTCAATTTCAAAACATTCTTGACGGCGATAGTGAGAGCCAATTTTCTTGCATGCCTCTTTCTTACCCTTTGTATCTTTAGGAAGAAATGTCCAATCTTCTTTTCCTTCATCATGTTGAGTATCGAAGAGATTTTCAACATTATATGAAATTAATTCAAGAGATTTTGAAAAAGTTAAAGTCGAAATAAGTAGTAAAAAAATTATCTTCATCTTTGATCCTAAAGTTTATTTTCTTTTATCCATGCAATCACATCATCATGGTGAGTTTTTGTTTTTACCTTTTCAATAATGTGCTTAAGCTTCCCATCTTTTCCGATGATAAAAGTCATACGATGAACGCCGATATACTCTTTGCCCATAAATTTCTTTTGACCCCAGCAACCATACTTCTCAGTCACTGAATGATCTTCATCTGATAAAAGAGTAAAATTAAGTTTTTGTTTTTCGATAAATCTCACAAGTCTTTCTGGTGCATCCGGACTAACACCAAAAACAACCGTATCAAGTTTTTTAAAATCATTTTTAGTATCTCTAATACCACAGGCCTGTGTTGTGCAACCAGGAGTCATCGCCTTTGGATAGAAATAAAGAACAACATTGCTCTTTCCCTTATAGTCTTTAAGAGAAACTTTCTTTCCATCTTGATCAACAAGAGTGAATGCCGGTGCTACATTTCCAATTTTAGGTAAGCTCATATAATCTCCTTACTAATTACCAATTATCTCTAAGTCTTCTTAACTGTATAAATCTCTCTTCTCTATTTTTACCTAGGCCTAAAAGCTCTGTCTCGTCTAAGCGAAAGAAGGCATTGATTTTTTTCTCTTGGCCGATAGTTGTATCAAAACTATTCTTAAAATTATCGACAAGAGTCTTTACCAATTCATTTCCTGGCTCAACACTCAAAGTAAATTTCAAATTATTTAAAATATAGTCATGTCCAGGATATAAGACAACATCATCTTGTAAAATTCCCAAAAGTTTTTCAATTGTCTGAAAAAGTACTTTCGGGTCCCCTCCATTTTTGCAATTGCCGACACCCGCATTGAAAATTGTATCCATCGTGATAACACTCTCTTGTCTATTTTCATCTCGAAGTAAGAGACAGATATGATCGTTAGTATGACCTGGAGTATAAAGAAATTCTAGTTGCCCAACCTCAAGCGTTAAAGTCGTGCCCTCGTCAATAAAATGAGTGATAAGTTCTTGACGCCCAGAAAACTGATGGTGTGCATAAACGCGACATCTATGCTCCTGCTTAAGTGCTGCCAGACCTGCAACATGGTCGGGGTGATTGTGAGTAATAATAATATCAGTAAGTTTCTTTCCATGAGACATGAGCCAGTCATTAATCTGAACGGGAATAAGGGGATCAACAACAATCACTTCGCTAGCAGACTTTTCAATAAAGTAGTTATAGTTTCTAAGTGAACTTTCTGTATAGATTTTATGAACTTTCATTTTGCTTCCAAAGTATGTAAGATTTAGCAAATCATACTAAAAGATATAGGAAACAAAAAGGAAGCATATGGTCGAGCTAACAAGTTTATCAAAAATATTTCTTGCTTGCATTTGCCTAAAAGGACTCACTGAGTCATATCTAGACAAGCGAAATAAGTTTCATATTTTAAATCACCGAAATGAGGTCCCTGAGAAGTTCTCATCAATTATATCACTTGAAGATCACCAGAAAGCTGCCGACTATTCAATTACCAAAATCAATGTTGGAAACTTCTTTAATTTTATCGGTTACATTATTCTTGTCGCATGGACTCTATTTGGAGGACTCGATCTTCTTAACTCTTGGGTTTTAAAATTTTCGCTAGGACCTATTGCAACAGGTGTTGTATTTATTCTTGCCTTTATTTTTATCAACTCAATAATCTCTTTACCACAAAGCCTCTACACAACTTTTGTAATCGAAGAAAGATTTGGATTCAATAAAACAACTCCAAAAACTTTTGTATCAGACTTAATTAAAGGTACTGTTATTGGGCTACTTATCGGTGTCCCACTTCTCTTTGGTATTTTAAATATCATGGAAAAACTTGGAGCCTACTGGTGGATGTATGCTTGGGCATTTCTAAGTGTTTTCCAATTACTATTAATGTGGATCTACCCAACATTTATTGCACCTTTATTTAATAAATTCTCAGCCCTTGAAGATGGCGAAGTAAAAAATAAAATACTCGAACTATTAAAGAGAACAGGATTTGAGAGTAATGGTCTCTTCGTCATGGATGCCAGCAAGAGAAGCGGTCATGGAAATGCTTACTTCACAGGCTTTGGTAAGAACAAGAGAATCGTTTTCTTTGATACATTAATTAACACTCTTGAGCCATCTGAAGTTGAAGCCGTACTGGCCCATGAACTTGGTCACTTCAAAAGAAAACATATTTTAAAAATGATGATTAAGGCCTTTGCAATGAGTTTTGCGGGCTTTTATATTCTAGGTCAATTAATGCAAACTCAGTGGTTCTATGAAATGCATGGAGTACACTCAATGCAAACTTACATGGCACTTATCCTCTTTACGCTTGTTAGCGGGATATACACATTCTTTATAACACCTATTTCAGCTTGGTCATCTCGTAAATATGAATTTGAAGCTGATGAATTTGCTGCAAATAATTCAAGTGCAAAAGACCTCATCTCTGCCCTTGTAAAAATGTATAAGGACAATGCAAGCACACTAACTCCTGATCCTACTTATAGTGCTTTCTACCACTCACATCCACCAGCACTCATTAGAGTCAAATTCCTGGAATCTTTTCTTAAGTAAAATATCAAACTGCTCCCCTTAGATGGGGATAGTTTTGACTCTATACAAAGTGATTATATATCGTTTGCTCGTAGGATTTCTGGCGGCCCAATAAAATTAACATTTTAATGCTGGATGTGACTATTTTCATTGAATGATCACCTAAATAGTGAATTTTTTATCCCCATTTAAAGGGAGCAGTTAAGTACCTTTTTGACACTAACACCACAAGTTATTAAATATTTTACATTGGATTTAATTAAAAATTCTTACATTCAAGATAATTTTGATAATAGAGAAGCTCGCAATATTGACGCTAGTCAAAAAAATGGTAAATAATGTCGTAAATCAATACTTTTAGGGGTGTTTATTATGAAATTAACTTTGGTCATTATGGCCGTTATCGTGTCAGTGCTTTGCTCTTCTCAAGTTGTATCGCCAAAAAAGGCACTATTTAGTATCAATAAAAGTTCGCCAATTGATGATCAAGGGCCAACAAAACCACCTCCAAAAGGTGGAAAAAAAGGTTAACTAACCTTCTTGGCTTCATCGAGGGCCTTTTCAATATTTGCATGGTCTTGGATTAACTTCTTCATCTTAAGAAGATAAGGTTTTGATTCGGGACTTTTTGCATACATCGCTTTTATAAGCTTGTTTAATTCTGCTTCAAGCATTTTAGCTTCACTAACAAAAACTGCAATTAATTTTATCTGAGCTTCGAGAATTTGTGAATCACTTGGAGCCACTATAGGAGCTTGTGTTGCAAGTGGGATCACCTTTGCAGTCTCTTGTTTTACCTCTTCCTTTTCATTTGATTTAATAATGAGAGAGGCATCTTCACTCTTGCCAATAATTGTATGAGCAGTAAACTCTAAAAGAACTCCATTCACTTCATTATCATTTTTAACTGAAACTTTAGACACAGGTTCTTGTGACTCTTCTACTTGAGAGTCAGAGATTTTAGATTCCTCAGAACCTAAATCTTTTTCAATGTCATTGTTATCTGTTTCATCAGTCATTATTAATCCTATTCTAAGCAACTCATCGGTTTCCATGGGGAAATAATTAACTAAGAATCCATTAGGCGTTGTAAAAACAAGTGGTTAGAATATCGACTTCTCTAGCTTCAGAAGTTTTTCTTTTGTACTGAGTCCAAAGGCAAAGCCACCGATGTGATTACTGGCACTTACCCGATGACATGGTATTAATACAGGAAGAGGGTTCTTATTGCAGGCCCCGCCAACAGCTCGAGCATAGTTCTTTCCACCAAGTTCTTTTGCGAGTTCACCATAGCTTCTCACTTGCCCATATCCAATATTCTTCATGAGTTCCCAAACGCGTATTTGAAATGGGCTCCCTTCAAGCTTATATGGAGTACTGAAGCTCGTTAAGCTTCCTGAGAAATAAGCGGCCAATTCATCTTTAAGAGATGCGAGCAATGGATTCAAATCTGTTGATTCAAGAAGAGATGAATTTTCTTCAAGAAACTGAATTCTTTTGATATATGTTCCATCATCTTGAATGAGAAATTTAAACTCATTTACTGCTAGGACTGTACTCATATGAAACCTATTGCCATCATTGATTGCGCTATTGAATCACCATCATACAACTGCATGAATAAAATAGTCGAGACGCATAAGCTCCCATTCACTTACCACTGGGTTTCGACTCATGGAACAAGTTCACTGGACTTTATTGAAGAAGCATCTGGCTATATTATTTTTGGCAGTGACTCAAATGTAGGTGATCGACTACCGTGGCAAATTGACTTGGCAAAGAGAATGAAAAGTAAAATTGAATCAGGAATCCCCGTTCTTGGAATTTGTTTTGGTCATCAGCTGATGGCCGATGCCTATGGGGCAAAAATTGATTTGGTTACGGAAGATAATAAGTGTTTTGAAGGAACGAGAAAGCAAGAAATTCTCGTCGATCATTTAGGATTTAGTAAAAAAGAAAATATTGAAATTTTTATTACCCATCACTATGAGGTTAAAAATCTTCCCAATGATTTTATCCATCTCGCAACTTCTAAAGACTGCTTCTATGATGGTTTAGCACATCGAGATCTCCCATTCTTTAGTTTCCAAGGACATCCCGAAGCATCAAGACATTTTGTTCAAAACCATATTGAACAGAAATTACCTGAACAGCAGATAAGTAGTGGGCTTAAAGGTGGAGAGCATGTCATCTCAAAATTTATCGAGTTAGTTAGACTCATTTCCGTATAAGACATCAGTCATCACTGATTTCAAATATTCGAAATATGGTAAGCGGTACTTATCGAGTTCATTATGAATCTCATGATAAGCGCCATCAATAACCTTAAGTTCGAAATCAGTTTCAATTTCTTTAAAATAAGTGTCAATCGCAGCTGGAGAGACAATTCCATCAGCACTTCCATAACTACAAAAACTAGGAACGAGCGAGTTTATTTTTTTTGAGAACACATCTCTGGAAGCCTTAACTAATTCGATTAAAAGTTTTGAATGAAGTTTCATATGATTAAGATCATCACTCAGGTAATCATCAATAATATCTTTTCGATGAGACAGGTATTTAAGATCAACCATTCCGCCGAGTGGAATACTTGCCTTATAGCTACTCAGTTTTGTAATAAAATTATCTGGAATAAGGTCGACAATTTTTCCAAGAGGGCCAGGGATTCCAACAGGAGGTGCATTAACAATTACTGCCATTGCCCTATTTTCATCACTAAATTTCTTTTGAGCGTAGCCACAAGTAATTAACGCCCCCATCGAATGACCAAATAGGATATAGTGTTTCATGTTATATTTTTCTTTTAAGTATCTAATGCACTGATCAAGGTCATCATAGAAAACATTGAAATCTGAAATATATGCCTTCTCACCACCACTTCGACCATGGCCTCTTAAATCATATTGAAATATATTGAGATCATGTCCAAACAAGTCAACTAAATAAGAATGTCGCTGGAGATGCTCTCCAATACCATGAGTAGCGATGAGCCAAACTTTTGAGCCTTTTTCATATACTTGAGTAAAAAGCTTCGCTCCATCATCCATTGGAATTGTTCTTTTAATAGGCTCCATTTTTTCTCCTTAAAAAATTATCCAATTTTGGTATAATATATAAGTTCTCAAACTAAAAAAGGTTGATCATATGTATTGTCCAAAGTGTTTAAATAGTAGTTTACACATTAATTCTCGTGGCGTCATGCACATTATTATTAATGGGAAGCAAATGGATGCTGGACGTTTTCTTTTTAACTTCGAAAAAGACAAAACAACTTTTGTAAAAGATCTCGAAGAAAAGTTAGATGAATTTTTTAAATGGTATTCTAATTTTCAAAACATTCAATCAATCACACAAATAGAAATCTGCACCAGTGATGTTTCTTGCGACAATAAATGTAGCGTTCCTATAAATAATAGATTTTCAGTTATCGATATCGCAATTTCAAGTAAGAAGCTGAAAGAAATTCTCGACGCTCACGCGCAAAAGTATGGCATCGAAATCGAGATCGTTACTTAATTCTTTTGGCCTTTAGAGCACCTAAAAATTTATGGAGAAATAATTTCTTGGTTGGGTCTTTCAACTGAGAAATTTTTCTATCGATAAGCAATTGGGCCTTTTTTTCAACGCTTTGTTCGATCTTCTTCTCTAACCTTTCCATGTCCATCTCAGCTGAAAAATCCTTCATTGCCTATCCCCATTTGTTTCGATAATTGGTTTAAAACATTCTATTAAGTATCGTAGAAATAACAAAATAAATTTAAAATTAATTAACATTTAGTTCGTAAGTAACTGAATACTTAAAAAAAGTTAATAGTGTTACCTAAAAATTTCGTGTCCTGACACGAAAAACAGGCAAAAGACTATTAAGAAATCTTTACACCAAGCTTCAAGAGATATGGTAACTGCTCCAGTTAAATGGGGACAGAAATTACTATAAGTTAGCTACACACTTAGTAAAAATGCCATATCAGACACTCGAATGGCGCTTTTTTTCTGCCGCCAGAAATTTTAGTAACAGGCCTCAATAGATCACTAAGGAAGGCCTAGAAATTGTCCCCATTTATAGGGAGCAGTTAAAGAGATATGTAACAAATATGATTCATCATTCACTCAATACTGATTAACTTGCAGCAATGTTTAGAGATAGGTAGAATTAAAGGTATGAAATTATTCAAGTTACCCACATGCAAAGAAGTCTATGAGCATAATCACGACTATGTTCAAGGTCGTCATTTAAGCCTCAAGGACAAGCTTCTTGATAAAGTACATCTCTTTGTCTGTAAGAACTGTCAGAGGCTCGAGGGAGCTTTAAAGAGCGTTGAAGAGCGCATGATTGATTCGATAAAGAACAGGCAACAGAAGCTCAACTTAGATAGAGTTGAGCAGTTAAAAAACAGCATTAAGAAAAAGCTGTAAACTCGATTTCATAGCCTTGGTGTTTTCTCATATTAATGACACCAGTATCTAATATTAAATACTGCCCTTTTATTCCAAGCAAAGTACCTTCAACGATTGGTTTCTTGTCAAATCCTAGCGATGTTACTTTTGTTGGATATTCGAGGACTGGATATTTAATTGTTGTAATCTCTTCGTCAAGATCTTCAACATCAAAACTATCAAGAACATCTGCCAAAGTTTCAAAAACTTCCTCACGTTTCTCGATGAGATCGATTTCAGGAACTGTTCCTTGAAGCATTTTTCTCCAATTTGTTTTGTCCTTATAAAAACGTGCAATTTCGATTTCAATTTCCCCAGAGGTCTTTCGATCTTGAACTTTCAAAATAGGAAGAGCATAAGTGGCACCCTGATCAATCCATCTTGTTGGCACTTGAGTGTGTCTTGTAATTCCGACTTTAAGATCACTTGAGACAGCAAGATAAATATAGTGTGGAATAAAACAGTGCTCTTCTCCCCACTTCGGATCTCGACAAGTCCCTTTCGCATAATGACAGAGTTCAGGCTTAATAATGCATGTGTCACACTCAGGAAGCGTAATGAAGGCCTTATAGGAATAACCTTGTCCGTAAGATTTCGTAATTTTATCACCTGTCGCAATACAATTTATGACGCCATTGTATTTCATCGAAATCTTCTTCCCCACAAGCTCATTCATATCGATAAGATTATCTCCTAATGGAAGTTGGTATATCGCCAACTCTCCATCAAGTCTAGTTTTCATCTTTTTGATATTTCCAATTGTCATAAGTTTTTCCTTAGCGCGCGAGAAAGTCTTTAAGTTTTTCAATCGTGTTTAATGGAATTTCATGACCACCATTGAAAGGATGAAATTCGTAAGTTTGTGCACTTTCCTTTAACAATTCACTTAATTTCTCAGCAAGAGAAAATGGAAGAACCATATCGGAGCGACCATGAGACTGAAAAATTGGAAGAGTGCTTAATTTTGTGACTTCTCTATTTAGTAATTCTTGATCAAAGAGAGTTGATGAAAGAAGAAAAAGCTTACTCAGCTTTTCACGATCTTTAACTGCACACGAAAGAGAAACCATTGAGCCCTGAGAGAATCCACCGAGAAATAACTCGTCGTGCTTAGAAGAAATTTCATCGATACACTGAATCACTTGATCACGAGCTGTGAAAATCCCTTCTGGTGTATGGTCTGCAAATAATGTTTCAAAAGTTCCATTCATCTGTGCGATTTGAAGCTTCATCATATCAATAGGAAACCATGCCTTCCCTGTCATTCCCATACCGACATCAACACTTAATGGTCCATCAAGAAAGTACCAATTTAATCTCCCCTGCGGATCGAGATAAGTATGAAGAGGTGCGAGGTCCTTAAAGCTCGCGCCATAACCATGAAGAACAAGAACGGCCTTATTGCTACTTCCACTTTTAAAAATCGTATCGATATTTGCAACTCTCATAAACTCCATAAATCACCCTATGTTTTCTTATACTTTTTTTCTCGCTTTCGATCAGGAAAACAAGTTTGGCAAATTTCACATTGAAGACCATTACACTGTCTCGCCGTACAATATTTTCGCCCATAGAAAATAATTTGAAGATGTAACTTATTCCAAAGATTCATTGGAAATAGCCTCTTACAGTCCTTCTCTGTTTGTTCAACATTCTTCCCATTTGTTAGTCCCCATTGCTGACAAATACGGTGAATATGAGTGTCCACAGGAAAGGCCGGGACTCCAAATGCTTGGGCCATGACAACAGAAGCCGTCTTATGACCAACTCCAGGAAGCATCTCAAGATACTCAAAACTTTCAGGAACTTCACCACCGTGCTCATTAACCAAGATATGAGAAAGATCAAATATCGCTTTTGCTTTTCTTGGAGCAAGTCCACAAGGCTTTACAATCGCTTCGATCTGAGCAACTGAAAGCTTTGTCATTTTCTTAGCAGTATCGGCTAACTTAAAAAGCGCCGGAGTTACTTTATTAACTCTCTCATCTGTACACTGTGCTGATAAGAGAACTGCGATGAGCAAGGTAAATGCATTTGTATGGTCGAGGGGCACTGGAGTTTCTGGAAATAATTGCTCTAGTCGCTCCACAACATAATTTGCTACTTCTTTTTTATTCATAAGCTTTTTTAGCAAAAAAAGTGCAAACCTTCCACATATAAGGTAAATTGTGAGGATGAAATCAATTTTTCTTACGCTCATAAAGTTTTATCAATACTTTCTAAGCCCATTTCTTGGAAGAAATTGTCGCTTTCACCCAACTTGCTCATCCTATGCTAAAGAGTGTTTTGAAAAACATGATGCGTCTCACGCACTACTATTAACAACTAAGCGCCTATGTCGCTGTCACCCCTTTTCTACTGGGGGATATGATCCAGTACCATTAAAAGAAAATGAGAAGGACAAAAGTAATGACTAAACTACTTCTATTAACTCTTCTAACATACACGACACTTGCGACAACAAGCATCACCTCTCTCTTGAAGAAGTATGGTGTCAAAGAAGATCAAATAGGAATTTCCATTCTCAATAAGAGCGGAAAAGAAATCTATAAGCTAAATGAGAATACAAAGTTTATTCCAGCATCAACATTTAAAATCATCAGTGCCTACTATATTTTAAAAAATAGTAATATCGACAAGAGCTTTGAAACAAGCCTTTCAATCGATGGGAAAATTGAGGGTAATACTCTAGAAGGAAATTTAGTTATTCACTCCGAAGGTAATCCATTCTTTTTAAGTAGTGACTTGATCGCTCTCCTATACGAATTAAAGAATCGTGGCGTAACAAAAATAACAGGAACAATTAAACTAACTGGAAATCTACCAGAACTAATGTCAATTGGAGATGTAGGGCTTGATGATCAATCCTATAACCAGGGAATTTCATCATTTAACTTAAACTTCAATCGCTTTCGACTTTTCAATTTAAGAAATGGTAGCTTTCTCACTATTCCCTATCTTAAAGCTTTAAATATTGTAAAAAATCATGCGCCGATGACACCTGGTGAAATTTTAAAAAGAAATTATAAAAGTGAAGACATCGAAGAGTGGCACTATCAAAGAAGCAGTGGCAATAAATTTGAAATACCAATTAGAAATACAAAAGCTGTTTATCTAAGCTATGTAGAAAATATCTTAAATAAATTTGAAATCACATTTTCAAATAATACTGATGGCCAAAAAAAAGGGGAACTAACCAATATTGCAAGAGTCTCTTCACCTCCTATTAAGCGACTTGTAGAACTTGCCCTTGAGTACTCTAATAATCTCTTTATCGAGACACTTATGCTTCATACTACAAAAGCTAAAAACCTTGATGAAGCTTCAAAGAAAATCTCACAATATCTCATGTCTAAGAAACTTATTACTGAAGACTTACAAATTAATCGGGCCTCAGGACTAAGTACGAAAATGGAAATCTCTCCTCGAGTATTTTCTTCGATTATTTCAAAAATCTACAATGACAAGATTGAGGATAAGTTCTTCTTCTCATACCTCTCTCTCGCTGGAAGCACAGGTTTTCTAGCGAAGAACTACCTATCAAAGGAAACCTTTGAAAATTTCTACGCTAAAACAGGGTCTCTTGATTATATTAATAATATCTGTGGCCTTTGGATAAAAGGCGAAGAAAAATTTTTTTGCATCATGATTAATGATAAGAAACTTCGAGTAAAACTAGATGGTCCAAATAGCGAAGAAAATGAAGATCTTCGTCAAACAGCGAAGAAGTGGAAAAATGCCAAGGATCAGTTGTTAGAGGAATTAATCTCGGTTCTTTTCTAATATCAAAGAATCTGATACGGATCGACATCGACTTTAATTGAATAGGACTTATCAATTTTATTCGTATTTTCAAAAAATGAGACCACCGAATGCAAAGTATTCACATTTGCTGATACCACTGTAAAAGACCACGTAAACATATTCGTTCTTCTTTCAATCATCGCAGGGGTTGGTCCCCAGACTTCATAAGGATTTTCTGCTTGAGAGATAGATCCATAGAGGCGATTAACTTCGCGAGAAACTTGAGTGACAAGCTTTTCGCGATCACGACCAGAGACGTGAATGGCAATCATTTTAGTAAATGGTGGAAAATTTCCAATTCGTCTTGGATTCAGTTCGTAGTCATAGAATTTTGAAAAATCATGATTTTCAATAAACTTAAATAGTGGATTATCAGGAAGCAGAGTTTGAATAGCAACCTTTGCATGATCTGAATAACGTCCAGCACGACCAAGAATCTGAACGAGCATCTGGTATGTTTTCTCCATTGATCTAAAGTCAGGAAAATTAAGCATCGAATCAGTTCCAAGAATCAGAACCAGATTAACTCGCTTAAAATTGTGCCCCTTCGAAAGCATTTGAGTTCCAACAAAGATATCTGTTTCACCAGCATGAAATTTATCTAATTTATCTTCAAGCTTTTCAAGATTTGTTATTTCATCACGATCAAAGCGTTCAATAGACTTCCCTGGAAAGTATTCGAGTAAAACCTCTTGTAATCTTTCTGTACCATAACCCTGTTGTAATAAACTCATATTACCGCAGCTTGGACAAATTTCAGGAAGTGGTATTTGATAATCAGAATGTCCCGAGGAGAGAATATTTTTCTTTTTAAAGAAACGAAGTGGAACTCCCGTATTTGGGTCTTCAAATTTATGCCCACAATTTCGACATTGAATAAAGTTTGCAAAGCCCAGTCTATTAACAAAGACTAAAACTTGCTCTTTTCGCTCAAGGGCCTCAGTGATAAGGTCAAAAGATCTCTTTTCAAAAGGCCATATAAAAAGAGCATCATCTCTCTTCTTGTCTCCGTGGCGACGACAATCAATTAACTCAATGTCAGGAAAAGATCCTGCAGCTCTCTTTTCAAGCGTAAAATAATTTTCTTTTTTAGAAGTAGTAAACGTATGGTAATTCTCAAGACTCGGAGTGGCCGAACCAAGCACAACAGGACAATTAAATATTTGCGCCTTCTTGATGGCGACATCACGCCCGTTGTAGGCACATCGATCACTTTGCTTAAATGAGTTATCATGCTCTTCATCGACAATGACCAGTCCGATATTATCACTTGGAAGAAAAACAGAACTGCGCACGCCCATGATAAGAACAGGTTTATTACTTCTTTTTAAAAACTTCCAAACTTCATTCTTATGAGAATCTGTTACTCCAGAGTGGTAACTTAGGATTGGACAATCGAGAAAGCGTCTAAATGTTTCAGTAAATTGCGGTGTTAAATTAATTTCGGGTAAGAGGAAAAGGACACTCTTTCCACTTTGAAGAACTTCCCTTATCAGATTGAGATAAATAAGAGTCTTTCCACTTCCTGTGACACCATGGATATAGAAGCGATCAAATCCCAAGAAGAGCTTATCACTAATAGAGAGAAAAGCATTTCTTTGTTCAGCATTTAACTCAAATTCAAACGGTTCATTACTCCCATGGGCGATATCAACTTCTCGTGGTCGTTTAAGAATTTTCGGCAGACAATCCCAAACAAGCATCCCAAGATTGTAGTGATAGTATTTGGACATCCATGAATAGAGTTCAAGCTCTTTTTCAGAGAGAGTGAAATCACTGTCAAAGCGAGAAGTGATCGCCTTTAATTTATATTCAGTGGTAATTTTTTTTAACTCTTCTTCTGAAAGAGAAAATGGGAGGACAACTCCCTTAGCTTTTCTCCGTCCAAGTGGAACTTCAACAAGTGTTCCTGTCGGTAATTCCTCTCCATCTGTTTGGTAAGTGAGGATGCCATCGCCGGCAGGAAAATTGACAGCGACTTGGCAATATTTTGAAGTTAGCGGATTATGCATTATCTATTTTTACCGACCACTCAACACCGTTTGCAGTGTCACTAAAGTCAATTCCCATCGCGACTAATTCATCACGATGCTTATCTGCGAGGGCCCAATCTTTATCTTCTCGAGCCTTAGCTCTCTTTGCAATCGTATCTTCGACAGCTTGAACATCAATATTTCTTCTCTTAATCATCAGGTCATTAATGGCCTTTAAAAAGACAGTAGGCTCTTCATTAAAAAGCGCCATCATCTGTCCATACTTAGATAACCATGAAGTAAATAACTTAGCCGTTGGTGCTGAGTTAATATCCTTTGCTTTCTTTTCAAGATTAAGGCCATTAAAAGCTCGAACAGCATCATAGATCGATGCAATGAGTTCACCTGTCGCAAAATCATCACAAACAGATTTCTTAATATTCTTATCAAGAGTATTTAATAACTCAGAAAATTTCTTATTTGCAATTGCTGCTTCAGAGGTTTCAAAGGTAGAAACTTCATTGGCAATTTTTAATGCACGATAAACTCTAAGAAGACTTGCAAATGTTTGATCAATTTTTTCATCACTTACATTTAGAATTGAACGATAGTGTGTTGATAGAATCAAAAACTTCAATACTTCAGGATGGTACTCATCCATAAATACTCGCGCAGGAATAATATTTCCAAGCGACTTACTCATCTTCTCACCCTGCATATTGATGAAATTATTGTGCATCCAATAATTACAATACTTACATCCTGTACACCCCTCACCTTGTGCAAGCTCATTTTCATGGTGTGGGAAAATAAGATCAATTCCACCACCGTGAATATCAATTGAGTCACCAAGGATTGCTCTAATCATTGCTGAACATTCAATATGCCAACCTGGACGACCAGCACCCCAAGGAGAATCCCAACGAGGCTCCCCCTCTTTTGATGGCTTCCATAGAACGAAGTCATGTGGGTTTTTCTTTCTCTTATCAACTTCAACTCTTTGACCTGCATTAAGGTCTTCAAGTACTTTTCCTGACAATTCACCATACGTTGAAAAGGAATCGATCGAGTAGAAAACTTCCCCGTCAATTTCATAGGCCTTATCGTTTTTGATGAGAGTTTCGACATAAGTTATAATTTCTGGAATATATTCTGTAACTTTTGGATTGTGATCATGGGGACGAAGACCGAGGCGAGAAAAATCTTCTTTAAATTTTTCAATAAATCGCTCACTAACAACTGTTGATTCAACGCCCTCTTCATTAGCGAGATTAATAATTTTATCATCAACATCAGTGTAGTTATAGACGAAATTCACTTTATAACCGAGATGTTCCATCCAGTTTCTAGCAAAGTTAAAGAAGATTGGACCTCTAAAATTTCCTATATGCAGTAGGCCATATACTGTTGGACCGCACAAATAAAGTTTGATCTCACCTGGATTTAAGGGCTTAAAAGCCTCTTTGTTCTTTGTTAAAGTATTATAAATTGAAAATTCCATTACCACTCGCTTTATAAAAATATTTGATAGTATAATAACTCAAAAAGGATAAAACTGTCATGAATTCAATTGATTTGATCATCAAAAATGGGAAAATAATTAATCACGATGAAGAAATTGTCGCTGATATTGCTGTTAAAGACGGGAAAATTGTCGAAATTGGCAAAAATCTCTCAGGAGCAACAAATAGTATCGATGCAACAGGACTTGTCATCCTACCAGGTTTAATCGACTCACAGGTTCATTTCAGAGAGCCTGGGTTGACACACAAAGAAGATATAAAATCGGGTTCTAAGGGGGCAGCTCTTGGTGGAATTTGTACTTACTTTGAAATGCCAAATACTAATCCTCCGACAACCACAGTAACAGCAGTTCAGGAGAAGCTTGATATCGCCAGTAAAACTTCTTACACAAATTACTACTTCTATATTGGTGCAACAGATAGCAATCTTGAAGAACTCAAAAAGGCTCAAGAGCTTCCGGGATGTATTGGCGTGAAAATATTCCTTGGAAGTTCAACCGGAGATCTTCTTCTTTATAATGAGGAAAAGTTACTTGAGATTTTCAAGAATATTACTGTTCCGATTGCTGTTCACTGTGAAAGTGAAAAACGTTTAAATGAAAGAAAACATATTCGCGACGAGGCGACATCTGTCCACGCACACTATGACTGGCGTGATCCTCAAAGTGCACTTGAAGCAACTCAAATGATTATTGCAATTGCAAAAAAAGCTGGCCGCAAGGTTCATGTTCTTCACGTTTCAACAAAAGAAGAGATTGAGTTTTTAAAAGCAAATAAAGCGCATTGTACATTTGAACTTACACCACAACATCTCACACTAAGTGCTCCAGAAATCTACGATAATATCGATACACTAGCACAGATGAATCCCCCAATTAGAACAAAGGATCATACCGAGGCCCTATGGAGTGCTGTCGATGAAGACCTCGTTGATGTTTTTGGCTCTGACCACGCTCCCCATACATTAAATGAAAAGAGAAAGGGCTATCCCCACTCTCCTTCAGGAATGCCAGGAGTTCAAACAATCTTTCCGGTGATGTTATTTCACATGAATAAAGGAAGAATAACTTTACAGAAGATTGTAGAAAAATTAAGTTATAACCCCGCTAAAATATTTGGTCTTAACAAAGGTCGAGTTGAAGTAGGCAGAGACGCTGACTTTACAATTGTCGATCTCGATAAAGAATGGGTCATCAATACAAAAGACCAGGCAAGTAAATGTGGCTGGACTCCATTCTACGGAATGCTCGTCAAGGGTGCTCCTGTGATTACGATTGTCTCAGGAACAATTGCAATGATTAAAGGTGAAGTTTTTAATAAAGGAAAATAAATGACAAGAGTAGAACAAGCATATGAATTAGCGAAGAAAACAAGAAATAATGCTTACGCAAAATATTCTAACTTCTTTGTCGGCTCGGCAATCGCGATTAAAGGAAACGAAAAACTTTATGGTGGATGTAATGTCGAAAATATTAGCTTTGGGGCAACGATCTGTGCAGAGAGAAATGCAATTTTAAATGCTGTTGCAGAAAACGGAAAAATAGAAATCGAATTCATTGTTGTCTGTGTCGATACAAACCCAGTCACTGTCCCATGTGGAATGTGTTTACAAGTAATTTCGGAATTTTGTAGTGCAGAGACTCCAATTTACCTTGGCGATTTGAATGGGATTCAAAAGACGATGAAGTTCAATGAACTACTTCCTGCACCATTTGATACTCTCGACTAGTTTTTTCTTGGCCGAATAAAAAAATTTAGGAGTATCAAAATTATTGATGCTCCAAATGGCCCATAAGTAATCCAGCTTAATCTTTCAATTTTCACAGACAAGTTTTCTTTCTTTATCACCCTAAGCGATTGACCATTTTCAAAATCTTTTAGACTCGAGTTAAATAGTACCGCAAGTCGAGTACCTACAGGATACTTCTTTTGTAGTTCACCTATTTTATAAACTTGCTCGTCATCAAAGAATTCTACGACATTCGGTTCTTGTTCAAGGTGTCCTTGTAGGTAGCTCTTGCTAGGATAACTGTGGCCTCTTATCTTTCCATAGTCGATGGCCCTATCAACGATAAATACCGCCTCTTGATAGTCAGAGAGATTATTGTACTTTGTCTTGATTGTCTCGATTCTAAAGTGATTTGGAACTAGCCAACAAAGAGATGACACAAACAAGAGCAATGTAAGCTTGAACATCATTAATTTAAGATATGAAGAGTTTCTTCTGTCCCGAAATTACACTCAGTACACTTAACCTCTTCGTGAACATAGAGATTATCGCGATCAGAGAGATGAGTAATAATAAATTTAGCACCACATTTTGGACAATTCTCTATCTGTTTAACAACCTCATCGACACTGCCGTAGTATCTTTCATATGTTTCAACCTTTAGTGAACGATTAGTCATAATATCCTCTCATACCTATTTTATCGAAATTATGGACCAATTACCTTAGTTATTTTTGAAACTGCTCCACTTTAATGGGGAAAATTTCCAGAATTTAAAAGCTCTAGCTTTGAATTATTAGGGAGATGGATCAAAAAAAGTGATAACCAATTACTATTATTTAATACTGCCGAAAAATTTATTAAGGATCTTAAATACTATAGCTCAATAATATTAACGGAAGTTGATAATCAATATTATTTATCCCCATTTAAAGGGAGCAGTTATATAAAGTATTGAAAACTGGTGTTTTTCGTATAATTAAACTTTGTCTCAATTTAGCCTAACAAATTCGGTCTATAATAGATATGTGGAATATTGCCAAATAATTGATAACAAGTTAAAAGATAGACACACTAATTAAGGTATTTTTTAACCTATTTTTTGAAAGGTCCCATGAAGATGAAAAACATAGATGCACTAAGAAACAAAAGAGAAGATATTATGAACCCGGGCATGAAAGATGACTCTGGGCTAAATGACTTTCAAAAGAGAGCTAATGATGTCATGATCGCTATTCCGAAAGTTGGAATTGAGCGTTTTAGAATTCCTCTAAACTTTGAACATGTCGATGGTACTGTAATGTCACATGATACAGAGGCATCAATGTTTGTCTTTTTAGAGTCACATAAAACAGGCGCAAACATGAGTCGTTTTTGCAATATCCTTCAAAGAGAAGGTGCACAAACAAATGTAAACCATCAGTTCTACAAAAATATCCTTCATATGTATCGTACAGAGCTTCGAGACTATGAAGACGAACCACTTCTGCCAAAAGCTCATCTTAGCTTAAAATTCAGCTATCCAGTAAAGCAGCAATCTCTAAAAAGTGGAAATTGGGGATGGCAATATTACGAATGTGAATGGGAAGGTATTGAAGGAAAAGATGACAAAGTAGTCATGGTGCTTACAATGAAATATGAGTACTCTTCAACTTGTCCATGTTCATTATCAATGTCTAAGCAATACGAAAAAGAGTATCGCGAAGGAAAAACGACTGAGGGAAGTGGAATTGCTTCGGCCCACAGTCAAAGATCAGTAGCGACAATGAAAGTAACTTACGATCCAGATTTAGGTTTCGATATTGAACAACTCATTGGACTAATGAGAGTTGCACTTCCAACAGAGACTCAATCTCTTGTTAAGAGATTAGATGAACAAGCATTTGCCATCTTAAATGGTGATAATCCAATGTTTGTTGAACACGCGACAAGAAGAATTAGTACTGTATTTAATGAATGTGAAAAAATTATTGATTGGGAAGCAAAGGTTGAGCATATTGAATCTCTTCACTCTCACAATGCAGTTGCTTATATTAGAAAAGAGCATGCGAACTAATAATTAACTCGCAGCTTTATCAACCTGCCAAGAGAACTCACCAATCTTGGCAGCTATATCATCTTTATGTTCAACTGCTATAGCAGCTCCTATCTCAACAGCTTCACGAGGCATTCCGTAAACAACACAAGACTCTTCATTTTGAGCTATCGTTAAGGCTCCAGCATTTTTAAGCGCAAGCATTCCTCGAGCACCATCTTTTCCCATTCCTGTTAAAATAATAGAGACCACATGCTTTTTCTTGCATACATCGACAGTCGAATTAAACATATAATCGACTGAAGGTTTAAATCTATTAACCGGAGCATCATCATTTATTTGAACTCGAAGCGTTCCCCCTTGGTTAACTAACTTCATCTGCTTTCCGCCAGGGGCGACCAAAACTTTGTTCTTTTCTAAAGTGTCTCCATCTTGTGCTTCAACGACAGTGAATGGGCATAAGCTATTCATTCTGTCAGCGAATGCTTTTGAAAACACAGGCGGGATATGCTGAACAATTAACATTGGTGGAATATTTTTTGGAAACTTAACAAGTATATCTTTAATAGCGTTTGTTCCACCTGTCGAAGAACCTAAAACAATTAAAGAATCAAGATTAAAATCCTTCGCAGCTTTAGCACCAATTTTTGAAATTTGAGACATCGACTTACTGGATTCTGCCGCTTCTTTTATTTTTTCAATCAAGATTGGACGAACAACTGCAATCTCTTTCATATCAGGTTTTTGGATATAATCAAAAGCGCCATTTTCAAGGGCCTCTAAAACCAAAGGTCCTTCTTCCATACTTATTGATGTCACCATAATTGCGGGGATATTATATTTTTTTCCAATAATCTTTAAAAGTTCGACACCTGTCATTTCAGGCATGTGAATATCTAAAGTTAAAACATCAGGCTTATGATGTTTAATGAGCGCCTCGACTTCACTTGGCAAGGAGGCCTCTCCACAAACTTCAATACCTGGATCACTTGAGAGCATCTTGTTTAGAAGATTTCTAATTGTCTTTGAGTCGTCAACAATAAGTACTTTAACTTTCTTTTTCTCTCCAACCTTCACTTCGTCAGATGCCTCGGCCTTTGAAACCCTAAGACGACTTTGAGCAGCAAGAAAGAAAACTTCAAAAACCTGATTGCGAATGACTGTCTTAATTTGATTAAACCCAGTTCCTGTAATTACTCGATTCGCTCCATTAACCAGTGAAGAAGGTCCCAGTAATTTAAATTCAACAAAGTTCTTTCCAAATTTTGACTTTACTTTTTCAATGAAGTTTAAAAGAACATCTGATTTAAATGTATCGAAGATGGCACAGATACAAGACTCTCCCGACTTTGCCATCACGAACATCTGCTTATCAAGCTTAAAATATTGTTCATTTTGCGAATTTGTATTTATCTCTTTATACATGGTCTATCTCATTTTTTACTTAGCCAATCACATGACATATAAGCAAAACTTGTTGTCGGCACAACGTCTGCAGCAACCTCAGTAAGTTCACACTTATAATTCAAATCTTCAACTAAGAGATGACCGTTATCCCATTCTAAAATCTTTTCAGAAGCATGTTTAGATGTTTTTCCAAAAATTACCCACGAAGTAGGTTTTGATTTATTTTTGATACAAACAGAATCATATAATTTCTTAAAATCAGCTAAATAAATAGTATCTGGAGAAAAAGAAGCTGGCATGACATCAATCACTTCGAGCTTATACTTCAGCTTCGACTTCATATCTTCACTTAGGGCCTGTAGAATATTATCTTGGCCTTCAAAGAACATGACCGTTGGAGGCTGTTTATCATGAAGCTCACCAAAGAATTTTAAAACTTTCTTTTGGTCAGCTACTGAACTATAAATGACTCTAAATTTATCCTCTGGGTTTGAAATTGCAATTTTCTTTTCAAACTCTTTATCAACACTGGATACGTGAGACGAAGTAAACGCCTTGTCCATATATGCAACTTTAAGTTTGGTCTTAATTTCTTCTCCACGCTCCATCATATTATTGAGGGCAGGCTTCTCAATGAAGTCACTTGCTCCTGCTCTAAGCGCCTTCATTGCGGCATCAGAATCATCACGAGAAGCAGAAGAGATCATAACAACCGGCGGATGTGAGGAGTTAAAGTTTCTTTCAAGGTAAGTTACCCCATCCATTTCAGGCATATGAATATCTAGAGTTACAAGATCTGGCTTTAACTTAGAGATGACTTCTCTTGCTTCAATACCATTCTTTGCAGTACCGACGACTTCAAAACCACTTTCAGATCCAAAGATCTTTTTAAGTAGTGTCAATATTGAAGATGAATCATCAACACACACAACTTTAAGAACCGATGGCATGCTTGGCATCGATGAGATACGTGGAGTCGTAACAGGTGTAGGAGTAGAGGCAACAGATGTTGTAGATGTTGCTTCAACTGGTTTTGCAATTCCCTTTCTCATATAAATCGATGGTCCAACATTATCAATATCGAGCTGTAATCCACCAAGAGACTCTGAAATCCCACTAAAGAATAATCCCGTCTCATAGAGATGTGCAAAGAATTCATTCATAATGAGTTTAATTTGATCTGGTCTAAAGTATATAAAAACATTTCGGCAAAAAATAATATCAAACTTTTGGTTTCTCATTTGGTTTTTAAAATCCAAAAGATTTAAAACCTTAAATTCTGTTGCCTCAGTGATTGTTTTCTTCGCTTTTACAAATTCCGAAATATCACCTTTCCCTCTTGCCCAATGATCCCCAAGATAATTCATAGGAACACTTTTAATTTCTCTTCGATGGTATACACCATTTTCAGCAACTTTAACTGATTCAGGATCAATATCACTTCCAAGAATTTTATACTTCATTGTTGGATCAATTTTTGGTAGATAGAAATTTAGAAACATTGAAAGAGAATATACTTCCTGTCCACGAGAACATGCTGCAGACCAAATTTTGATGGTATTCTCTCCACGAGCTCTGACATTTTTAACAATCGTAGGAAGATTCGCTTTTACGTATTCAAAATGATTAAATTCACGAAAGAAGAACGTATGGTGAGTCGTTAGAAGTGAAACTAAAACTCCTGACTCACTCGTCAAATTCTTATCGAGAAAAGCTAAATAGTCAGCGGGTGTATTAAGTCCTAATTCAAGCATCCTCTTTTTCACACGAGTTTGCACCATTAATGCTTGTTTTTCTTCAAGAACATTTCCAGAAATCTTGGCAACGATTGTCGAGACTCTAGAGATTAATTTATCATACTCACCCGATTGATTAAGTGCTGTACTCATTGGAACCTTCTTTGATATGTTTAAAGTATAATTATATTACAAAGTTATGCAGCAGCTTTTCTCGAACCAGATAGCGCTTTCATATCACTCAAGTCCAAAACTTTTGCGACATCAAGTAATACCGTTAGAGTATCTTCTTTTCGATAGACACCTTGAATATAATCAGCATTTACCTGAGTATCAATTTCTGGTACTTCATTTATTTCATTTGTATTAAAAGCAAGAACTTTATTAATTGAATCGACAACGATACCAAGGTTCATCCCATTGATATCGACGATAATAACAGACTCTTCTTGATTTTCTTCCTTTGCCTTAATCTTAAGCTTTGTTCTTAAATCAACGACTGAGATTACCTGACCTCTCAAATTCATGATACCAAGAAAATGAGGTGGCGCTTTAGGGATCGGTGTTGTTTCTGGAACAGAGATAACTTCTCTTACAGATAATAGAGGGATAGCATAGTCTTCAGTCCCAAGACTAAATTCTAAGAACCGATGAACATCACCATTTTTTAAAGTTTCTTTGTTAAAATTTTCAATACTCATACTATGCCACCTTTGATAAACTATCTTTTAAGTTATTTGTGCTTTTCTTTAAAGAACCACTATATAATTCATTCAGATCAAGGATAAATGATGGCCTTCCATCTCCTAAAATCGAACTTCCCATAAAGCCTTTATTCGTTTTGATTTCATCACCAAGCTTCTTAATGACAACCTGCTGTTGGTGTAAAATATCATCAACAAGTACAGCGTAATTGAAATTAGCGTTATGAATAATAATTGCAATTTTATCAGTTGATGAGCCATCATCCATCTTTCGTCCAAGAGTTTTACCAATATTAAAAAGTGGTAAAACTTCTCCTCTAAGATTTAAACACTCACCAAAACCAGTGATTGAGTTAATAATTTCAGCAGTAGGCTTTAAGGACTCATGCACTTGAGAAAGTGGAATGATATATTTCTCTTCTCCAACTCTCACAACCATTCCATCAATAATTGCCATTGTAAGAGGAAGACAAACTTTAAAGACACTTCCCTTACCTATTTCCGTGGATACCTTTATGTCTCCAGACATTTTTTCAATATTCGTTTTTACAACATCCATTCCTACACCACGTCCAGAAACCTCAGTCACTTGTTCTTTTGTCGAAAAACCAGGATTAAAGATATATTGAATCATTTCATGATCAGAAATTTCCTTATTTGGTGGTATTAATTTCTTTTCAATAGCTTTTTTTCTAATGACTTCTGGATCAATTCCTCCACCATCATCAGTTATTACAATCACGAGGTTATTACCTTCATGAAAAGCTTTTATCGCTACATTACCAGCTTCACTTTTCCCGGCCTTGATGCGCCCCTCTGTCGACTCGAGTCCGTGATCAACAGCATTACGAACAATATGAACTAATGGATCAGACAAGTGTTCTAAAACGGTTTTATCAATCTCAGTATCTTCACCAATCAAAGTTAAGTTAACTGATTTATCCAAAGCCTTCGATGTATCTCTTACAATTCTATTCATTTTTTGAAGTGTCGCTTTTAAAGGAATCATTCTAAGAGACATTGAAATCTCTTGAATTTCTTTTGAAAGCTTACCTAACTGAGCAATTGATTTATTTGCAAGTCCATCTTGAATTGCAGTAAATCTTCTTTGATCTAAAACCGTTTGAAGAATAACGAGCTCTCCAACAACATTATTTAGTTTTTCAACACGTGATAATGCGACACGAATACTTTCATCTTCAGTTTTCTTAGGAGCTGGTGCTGCAGCCGTTTTCTTCGCTGCTTCAATTGGCGTAACATTATCATGAGTCACACCTACTTTTTGTTCGACTTCTGTTTTTGCCACAATGTCCTCACCTTTTTTAATAGTAAGTCCTTCATCCATTGGTGCCTCTGAAGCTGTTTTTATATCCAATGTTCCCATAATTGAATCATCATAAATACCAAGCTCTCTTAAAGACTCAAGAGCACTTTCAGATATTTCAACATCATCACCATCAAAGGCCTGAGGCTCGGAAGAAGCAACGAATTCTTCTTCCTCTTCTTCTTCGAACATTTCAGCTGCAGGTGCCTCATCCATTTCAAATTCAGAATCATCAAATTCAACAACGTCATCTTCAACAAACGACTCTTCTTGACTTGCCCCAGATTCTTCAGAGACCTCACCGGCTATAACTGCGATTATTTTCGCTATAATTTCTGCACTATCAAAAGTGGCATCGAGATCGTCACGTAACGTCGATATCATATGTGAAATATGGTCGTTACATTCGAGGAGAATAGTCACAACATAGTCTGAGACATCGATCTCACCTGTCTTTAACTTAAGAATTAAGTTTTCCATCTCATGAGTAAACTCAGCGACTTCACCAAAGCCTACGGCCCTCGATGTTCCCTTAAGGTTATGCGCAAGTCTAAATATCTGGTCTAATAGATCAGTACTATCCTTGTCATTCTCTAGTGCTAAGAATGCTTGTTCCGAATCTTCAAGGAGTTGCATTGACTCCTCTAAAAAATCTTCCTTAAGTTCTTTCTCAAAATCTTCCATTATGATCCTCGATTTATTACGCCTCAAGGTTCCTATCGGTTTTTCTTAGCTTCATTTAAGCTTAATTTTTTAATTAACCTTAATTAATTTATTAGGTAAAATTATCTTCACAATCGAAGACCTAAGCGACTGAAATAACATGTTAAAATAAAAGAAAATATGGGTATATGTTCACATTAATTTTAGTTAATTTCGTCTGCCACGATAATGAGACACAAAAAAAGTGGAAATATTTTTTAAAAATGAATTGACAGATTTTAGTCATTATCTTAATCTACCGGAACTTAAAAAGCTTCAGAATAAAAATGGGCGATTAGCTCAGCTG
>Ga0100393_10001192_pt1 | contig 26884 bp, 23 predicted proteins | sample CryGeymeta201517_FD_81546 | JGI IMG/M metagenome (GOLD analysis project Ga0100393, IMG submission 81546) | Groundwater microbial communities from Crystal Geyser aquifers in Utah, USA - Crystal Geyser metaG 2015-17 | ecosystem: Environmental > Aquatic > Deep subsurface > Groundwater | place... | reverse complement strand
CGACGCTCTTTTTTGTTCATTCTAATCGCAAAATTACGTTCGCTGTTTGGGCCAAAGGTGATGCCGCCGCCAGCCCAAATTGGCGACCTGCGTGATCCGTGTCTAGCCCGTCCTGTGCCTTTTTGTCTCCAGGGTTTCCTGCCGCCACCGGCAACTTCACTTCTATCTTTGGTATCGGCAATTGCAGACCTTTCAGCTGCTCGCAAATAGCGGATATACTCCAAGATTCTAGAATCTGAGATTTCCGATTCTAGAATCTTGGGATATTCTCGCGCCGTGTCTTTTTCACCAGATTTTTTATAAAATTCGATTTTCATAATTACTTTGTGCTAACCATAACCTCTGAGCCGTTACTTCCAGGGATTGCACCAGAAATTAAGATAATATTATGGGCTGGATCAACATCAAGGATCTCTAAATTTTTCACTGTCACCCGATCATTCCCCATACGTCCCGGCATTTTCTGGCCCTTAAGGACATGTTGCGGAAACATTGATCCAATCGAGCCAACTCGGCGATGATGACCAGAGCCATGTGTCTGCGGTCCGCTGGAGAAGCCATGCCTTTTTATCGCTCCAGCAAAGCCTTTTCCCTTGCTCTTACCGACAACCATAACTTTATCACCAACAGCAAAGGAAGAAACTTCCAATTTCTCTCCAACTTTAAACTCTCCACTTGCAACTTTATCTGTTCTAAACTCTGTCATTTTTATCTTTTTTCTATTTTGGATTTTAACTTTGACGGCATTATAACCGCTTTTACTCTCATCAATAATAGTCAAAACTTCAGCTGGTTTGGCTTCAACTGCCGTTACTGATCTCTCGACCCCATCTTTGTCAAAGATTCGGGTCATTTTTAATTTTTTACCAATTAAGATTTTCATCACCATAATTAAACAACAATTGACCTGGAACCTTCCGCCTCGGGGCGAGATGTTATCCATGGTCTTGTTGCGTCTAAATTGTGAATTTGTTCACCAACTAGACTATATTACATTTTTATCTCGATGTCAACGCCTGCTGGTAAATCCAAACTCATAAGAGAATCTATCGTCTTTGCTGTCGGATTTATGACATCAATCAAGCGTTTATGCACCCGCATTTCAAACTGCTCGCGACTATTCTTGAAAATATTTGGCGATTTAATAACGGTTAATTTTGAGGTTTCTGTTGGGAGAGGGATCGGCCCAATCACATGAGTGCCAGACCTTGTTGCAGTTTCAATAATCTCATTAGCAGACTTATCAATTATCCGATAATCGTAAGCTTTGAGCTTAATCCTGATTTTCTGTTTGATTGTTTCTTTTGCCGCCGTCACAACTCTCCTTAAAAAAACTTCTTTACTTGATAACCTTAGTTACAACACCAGCACCAACAGTCTTGCCACCTTCTCGAACAGCAAAGCGTAAATTCTCTTCAAGGGCAACAGGGACAATAAGTTTAACTTTGATGTTAACTTCATCGCCAGGCATAACCATTTCGCCGTCAAACTCAACTTCACCGGTAACATCAGTTGTTCGGATATAGAATTGAGGTTTATAGCCTTTGGTGAAAGGAGTGTGTCGTCCACCTTCTTCTTTGGTCAGAACATAGACCTGTGCTTCAAATTCGGTGTGTGGAGTAACGGTACCTGGTTTGGCCAAAACTTGGCCGCGCTCAATATCTTCACGCTCAATGCCGCGAAGTAGCACACCAATATTATCTCCAGCCTGACCTTGATCAAGCATCTTTCTGAACATCTCGACACCAGTAACAACAGTTTTAGTAGTTTTTCTAATTCCGACGATCTCAACTTCCTCATTAACCTTGACAACACCGCGCTCAACACGACCGGTAGCAACAGTACCACGACCTTTGATTGAGAAAACATCCTCAACTGGCATCAAGAATGGCTTATCAATATCTCTCTTTGGCTCCGGAATCCATGAATCAACTGCATCCAGGAGCTCCTTGATAGATTTCTCAGCCTCAGCATCACCTTCAAGCGCTTTTAGCGCTGAGCCGCGAATAATTGGGGTTTGGTCTCCCTCAAATTTATATTTATTTAGAAGCTCGCGAATTTCCATTTCAACTAGGTCAATGAGCTCTGGATCGTCAACCATATCAATCTTGTTTAAAAAGACAACGATCTTTGGCACGCCAACCTGTCGGACCAGGAGAATATGTTCTCTAGTCTGCGGCATTGGGCCGTCAGCGGCTGAGACAACCAAAATTGCGCCGTCCATCTGGGCTGCGCCAGTGATCATATTTTTAACGTAGTCTGCATGACCTGGACAATCAACGTGAGCATAATGACGCTTGTCAGTCTCATACTCCTGATGGGAAGTAGCAATAGTAATACCTCGCTCTTTTTCCTCTGGAGCGTTGTCAATTTCGTCAAATTTAACTTCCTTTGCCTTGCCTTCCTTGGACAGTACCTTGGTAATAGCCGCTGTGAGCGTTGTCTTACCGTGATCAACATGTCCAATTGTGCCAACATTTACATGCGGTTTGGTTCTTTCAAATTTTTCTGCAGCCATTTTTTCTCCTTATATACACGGATCTCATACACGCCTGCCTGCCGCAGGCAGGGATTGGCACGAATTCTATCAGTGTTTTATCTGTGTGGAAGATCTGTGTAATTACTTCATTATTATTTCTATTTTATCCTAACCTAAATTTAATTAAAAGTCAACGATATTTGGAATTTTGAATTTTGAATACTGAATTATGAATATTCTGAAAGATTTTATTCATGATTCACAATTCATGATTCGATACTCAATGCTATTTCTTCCCCTCAATTATCTCCTGGGCAATACTTCTGGGAACTTCTGCGTAATGATCAAATTCCATCGTGTAATTGCCACGGCCTTGAGTCATACTGCGCATGCTGGTGGCATAACCAAACATTGTAGCTAATGGCACCTCGGCATCAACAACTTTGGCGCCGGCCCGATCAGTCATTTCTTTAATCTGGCCGCGCCGCGAATTAAGATCGCCAACAATATCACCGATAAATTCTTCCGGAACGATCACTTCAACCTTCATAATTGGCTCAAGAAGAACTGGATTAGCTTTTTTGAAACCTTCTTGAAAAGCCATTGATGAAGCAATTTTGAAAGCCATCTCAGACGAGTCAACCTCATGATAAGTCCCATCGTAAAGCGTCGTTTTGACATCAACTACCGGATAGCCAGCGACAACACCTTTGTTTATTGCTTCATCAACACCATCTTCACAAGCCGGAATAAACTCTTTGGGAATCGCGCCACCAACAATTTTATTGACGAATTCGCTGCCAGCACCACGCTCATTTGGTTCAATCTCAAGAAATACATGCCCATACTGGCCTCGGCCACCGGATTGTCGAATATACTTACCCTCCTGCTTGATGTGACCATGAATGGTTTCCTTATAGGCTACTTGTGGATTGCCAACATTTGCTTCAACTTTAAATTCTCGTTTCATCCGATCAACAATAATTTCCAGATGCAATTCGCCCATGCCAGCAATAATCGTCTGTCCAGTTTCTTCATCGGTTGAGACACGAAAAGTCGGGTCCTCTTCGGCCAGACGCGAAAGTGCTATTCCCATTTTTTCCTGGCCAGCCTTAGTTCTCGGTTCGATGGCAATCGAAATAACCGGCTCTGGAAAAGTAATTTGCTCAAGAATATACTTATGCGTTGGATCACAAAGCGTATCGCCGGTGGAAGTCGCTTTGAGACCAACAGCAGCAGCGATTTCACCAGAATATACTTCTGAAACTTCCTCGCGATGATTGGCATGCATTCGCAAAATTCGGCCGATGCGTTCTTTTTCGCCGGATCTAGTATTAACCACATAGCTGCCAGCAGATAATTTTCCCGAATAGACGCGGAAAAATGTTAACTTACCAACATATGGATCAGCGGCAATTTTAAAAGCCAATGCCACAAATGGGCCATCATCTGAAACTTTTAGTTCTATTTCTTCATCTAATCCAGCTTCCTTAGCTTTGGTTGACGGAATATCCAAGGGTGATGGCAGATAATCAATAACCGCATCCAGGAGCGGCTGAATACCTTTATTTTTCAGAGCAGTGCCGGCAAAAACCGGATAAATTTCGCCGGCAATTGTTGCCGCGCGTAAAGCTTTTTTCAATTCTTCTACTGATGGTTCTTCGCCAGACAAAAATTTCTCTAAGAGTACATCGGAAGTCTCAACAATTTTTTCAATCATCTCCGCATGCCATTTTTCAACATCTGCCTGCATCTCAGAGGGGATTTCTTGTTCTTCAAAAGTCTTGCCAAGATCATCTGTATGCCAAATATAAGCTTTTTTATTCATTAGATCAACAACGCCGCGAAAATCGCTCTCTTTACCAATCGGCAGCTGCATGGTAACGGCATTAGCACCAAGCCGATCCTTTATTGATTGCAAGCTCATATAAAAATCACCGGCAATCGCATCAAGTTTATTGATAAAACAAATTCGCGGAATATTGTATTTATCCGCCTGGCGCCAAACGGTTTCCGATTGCGGCTCAACCCCATTTTTACCATCAAAAACCACAATTGCGCCATCAAGAACTCGGAGTGAGCGCTCGACTTCAACGGTAAAATCAACATGGCCGGGAGTGTCAATAATATTAATCCGATTATCTTTCCAAAAACAGCTGGTGGCAGCAGAAGTGATGGTAATGCCGCGTTCTTTTTCCTGCGCCATCCAGTCCATCTCGGCTTCGCCTTTATGAACTTCACCAATCTTATGCTTTTTACCGGTATAATAAAGAACTCGCTCTGTGACTGTAGTTTTCCCAGCGTCAATATGAGCGGCAATGCCGATATTTCTAACTTTTGCTAACGGATAATCCCTGGCCATGTTTATGCAAAACTAAAAAATGCCTCCTTAGTAATACTTTTATAGCATATTATGACGCCGAATGCAAACATCTCTAAAAAGAAAAACGCCCCGTCAGGGAGGACGGGGCGCTGGGAAAACGCTGATGCCACGACATCAGCCCCGGGCTGAATTTGGGAGATTACTTTTGCTACCAACTCCCAACAATCGGGATAGCCGCCAGAAAGGAGGCAGGATGGCAGCGTTCGGCCAGAGCCGGATTTTCGGCAAACTCCTAGTTGCCTTTGGATGCTTTGCTACTTGCAGATATATCAACGGACCATCCCACAGGCCGGACATTGTGATACCTCCTTATTGTTCTTCGATACTTTATTCATACTATATTAATAGATATTCTAATAGATATTCGTCAAATTCTGACTTTATCCGTAAAGAGCAGTATATTCTCTACTTGCGACCGTGAGCAAACGCAGCCAGAATAAATCCTGCGCCCATGCCGATAAAGAGTCCGACCACCAGTTGATTGTAAAGAAAACCAACCCCCATACCGAGCAGCAAACAGCCGACAAAAATCGACCCACTGCCTGTCCATGATTTTTTCTCTTCTTTAACCATATCCCTCCGCAACACCTTAATTATACAATAGCTTGTTGCGCCCTTCCGAAGCGAGCATTCGGCTGCCCCGCTCAGCGGGGAGACGAATTCGAGCGAAGGAGGGCTAAACAATTATTTCTTTTATTATAGCAAAAGACTCTACATATGTGGAGTTTTTTGCTTAGAGAATTTCCATCATCAGATCTATAATCTGGCAAAATGGGCAAAAGCTTTGTTAGCTTCAGCCATTCTATGAGTATCTTCTTTCTTCTTAATCGCAGCTCCGGTGTTATTGCAGGCATCAATAATTTCCAAAGATAATTTCTCCGCCATTGGAACACCACGTCTGGCTTTGGCAGCAGCAATTACCCAACGCAAGGCTAAAGTTTCTTTGCGCTCGCGATTAACTTCTATTGGAACTTGATAGTTAGCACCACCGATACGCTTAGCTTTTACCTCTAGAAGTGGAGCAACGTTTTTAAGCACACGATCTAAAACTTCCAGCGGTTCAACATTCAGTTTTTTCGCTGATTTTTCAAGGGCAGCATATACCACCTTTTCCGCTACAGATTTCTTCCCACGTTGCATAAGATAATTTATGAACTTTGCAATAAGTCTACTACCAAATTTCCGATCAGGGGTGAGCTCTCTTTTTCGTAATTTCTGATGACCTCTAGACATAATAAGAAAAATTAAAACTTAAAATTCAAAAATCAAAACTTTGGTAGGTATTTTATGTTCGAACAACTTGATAGTGCAGCCACGCAGTGGCTTCCAGAATTTTGAGTTTTGAGTTTTGAGTTACTTTCATTCCTTCCCTTTCTTGACGCCGTACTTACTTCTACCCTGTTTGCGATCTTTGACTCCAGCAAGATCGAGTTTGCCGCGAACAACATGATATCGCATACCCGGTAGATCCTTAACTCGACCGCCACGAATAACCACCACAGAGTGTTCTTGAAGCGCGTGACCCTCTCCGCCGATATAAGCGTTGACTTCCATACCATTTGTTAACCTCACTCGAGCAAATTTTCGCAGGGCTGAGTTTGGTTTTTTTGGTGTCATTGTCGAAACCTTAATACACACTCCGCGTTTTTGTGGGCAACCACGGCGTATATCAACAGGGCGGTTTTTCAAGAAGTTAAAACCGCGTTTCAGTGCCGTCGTCTTGCTCTTCTGGAGAGGTTTCTTACGGCCATGTCTAATTAGCTGATTAATTGTCGGCATGTTAATAATGTTGTTACCACACAGATCTCTCGCACAGATTGACACAGATTATTTTTATCTGTGTTTCATCTGCGAATAAAATCTGTGTAGTTACTTCCGCTTAATGATTTTACTTTAGGATTATCGCACATTTTTTTGTGACTGTAAAGGGTCGGTTCAGCTTTCGCTTTTAAAACCTGTACCCGCTGGGATTTTTCGACCGATTATAACATTTTCCTTCAGGCCACGGAGATTGTCCTTAGCACCAGTGATTGCCGCGTTAATCAAGATTGAAGTCGTCTCCATAAATGAGGCGGCTGACAAAAAGCTGTCAGTTTTTAGGGCCACACGGGTGATGCCCATAACAATATCCTCTGCCTGAATCTCTTTTTTACCCGAAGCTTTCAACTTCTTATTGTCTCTTGCGATTTTGATTCGATTATGTATGGAACCATCAAGATACTCTGTGCTGCCGGGATCAACGATTCGACATTTACTGTTCATCTGTCTGACAATAACTTCAAGGTGCTTATCATTAATCTCTTGACCTTGTGAGGCATAGATTTTTTGAACCTCGGTAATAATATATCTTTCAGTAAAATCCCGACCAGCAAGTTCGTAACTGCGCTGCAGGTCTAGATGGCCCTCGGTCAAAACTTGGCCTTTCTTTACTTCATCCCCATCAGAAATTCGCAGTCCCACCATTTCAGAAACAACATATTCTCTTGAGGTTTTCCCGCGAGAGATGATCTTAATGATATCACCCTCGATCTTTACCGCCCCAGCGACCTTAGCCCGAATCGGTTTTGTCTCCCCATCTTTTGGCGTGGCTAAAATTTGCTTTGACTTTACCATCTCGCCATTTTTCACAACAACTTTCCACTCTCCTGAAAGATGATGTTCATTTTCCATTTCTCCCTTACCAACGATGGTGATTATCAGCTTATTTTTTTCTTTTCTAATACTGGCTTTGCCCTCTATCTCTGACATTACGGCAATATTTCTTGGTGTCCTAGCTTCAAAAAGTTCACCAACCCGAGGAAGTCCGGAAGTGATATCCTCGCCAGCTGCACCTCCTGTATGAAAAGTTCTCATCGTCAGCTGTGTTCCGGGTTCACCAATAGCTTGGGCAGCAACAATGCCAATCGCTGAACCGATTTCCACTAATCTTCCTGTCGCTAGATCTTCGCCATAACAATGCTGACAAACTCCCCAATCTTGTTCACAAGTTAGAAGCGAGCGAATTTCCACTTCCTCCGCACTAGTTGCAAGAATCTTCTCTAAAACTTCCGCGTTAATAAGGGTATTTCTCTTAAATCCAGCGATATCACGATTGAGGGTCCGACCGATGAGATGCTTGGCCCAATCTTCACCAATCGACTGATAAAGCGCTTTGCTGACAATTATACCCTTTGACACTCCGCAATCCGAGGTGGTGACAACAGTATCCTGGGAAACATCAACAAGTCGACGCGTCAGGTATCCAGCTTCAGAGGTCCTAAGAGCGGTATCTGCTCGACCTTTGCGTGAACCGTGGCTGGAAACAAAATATTCGAAAACAGAAAGACCCTCTTTGAAATTTGATTTAATTGGCAATTCAATAATATTTCCTGTTGGATCGGCAACTAATCCTTTCATCCCAGCTAACTGATTAAGCTGGGAAACTTTACCTTGAGCCCCAGAGACCCGAATGATATTAATATCATTTTCCTGATCAAAATTCTCCAGCATCGCTTCTTGCAGCTCTCCTGCCACATTCATCCAGATTTCTACAGTTTTGGTATATCGCTCTTCATTAGTAACCAAGCCGCGACGATATTGTTGAGTAACGATCTCGAGTTGCGATTCGGCATTTTTTAAAATTATTTCTTTCTGTGGCGGGACCTGGATGTCAAAAGCTGAGAATGTAATGCCTGACTGCTGTGCATATTGAAAGCCAATCTCTTTTATGCTGTCAACAAAAGAGGTAGTTCGATCAAGACCGATAATCTTGAAAGACTCCGAAATTAATTTTGCGATTTCGTGTTTGTCAAAATCTTGATTCCGAAAACCTAATTCGGGAGGGATAATGTCACTAAAAATAATCCGACCAACAGAAGTTTCAATTATCTCGCTTGCCTGCATCGCCTTATGCGACCCGCCTGCATTAGCTGTGCCGGAAGCACTGCGGGCAGGAGCATTTGCGGGCAGGCCCGCCTGCATCAGCTTTGCTGAAGGCAATGCGGGCAGGTTCTCAACTTGAACTTTGATCTTGGCTTTGAGGTCAACAACTTTAAGATCATAAGCCAACATTGCCTCTTCCTTGCTGGTAAAAAACTTACCTTCACCTTTGCGACCAGAAGAGATTGTAGTTAAAAAATAGCAACCAAGGATCATATCAAGTGTCGGCGATATAACTGGTTCGCCCGAGGAGGGTTTCAGCAAATTCTTTCGAGAAAGCATTATCTCCCCTGCTTCCTTCTGCGCGTCAGCTGAAAGAGGCAAATGCACTGCCATTTGATCACCATCAAAGTCAGCATTAAAAGCTGGGCAAACCAGAGGATGAATCTTTATCGCCTTGCCCTCAATGAGAACTGGCTGAAATGCTTGAATACCTAGGCGATGAAGTGTCGGTGCGCGATTTAAGAGAACGTAGCTGTCACGAGTAATTCCTTCTAGAATATCCCAAACAAACGGCTCATTTTTTTCAATCAGACGAGTAGCATTTTTAACATTATGAACATAGCCTTCAGAGATCAGCCGACCAATGACAAATGGTTTGAAAAGCTCCATTGCCATGACTTTTGGTAGTCCGCACTGATGAAGTTTGAGTTCAGGACCAACAACAATTACACTGCGGCCAGAATAATCAACACGTTTGCCAAGCAGATTTTGTCTAAAACGGCCTTGTTTGCCCCGAAGCATATCAGAAAGAGATTTGAGCTTTCGACGATTATTGGCTGTCGTTGTTGCTCGGCCACGACGAGCTGAATTATCAATCAAGGCATCAACTGCTTCCTGGAGCATCCTTTTCTCATTGCGGCAAATAACTTCTGGGGCGCCTTGGCTTATCAGTCTCTTCAAACGGTTATTCCGGTTGATGACCCGACGATATAAATCATTCAAATCTGAGGCCGCGAATCGGCCACCATCCAATTGAACCATCGGTCGCAGATCTGGCGGAATCACTGGCAAGCGTCGAAGAATCAACCAATCTGGTTTTATCTGCGCTGCACTAAGCCCTTGCAAGACCCGGAGACGCTTGAATAATTTTCTCCTAGAGAGACCGATTGCTTTTTCTGTTTCTGCCTCTATTTTCTTAATCTCTACCTCAAGATTAATCTTCTCTAGAAGCTCCAAAATCGCCTCGGCACCAATTCCAACTCTTACAACATTGCCGTAGCGATGAGAAAGATTGTGGTAATCACGTTCAGAAATAATCTTCCCGACTTGCAAGGATTCTAGCTCTAACTTTGCCGTCTTATAGGCTTGGTTGATCTCATCTGTGGTAATTTGTTTACTAGCAGCGGAAACTGTCGGATCGGACGAGGAGATTTTTTCCTCTTTGAGATCAGCAAATTCCTTCTCGATCCCTTCAAGCACTTCGGCGCGTAGCTCTTCATTAACCTCAACAATAATAAAACTGGCAAAGTAGATGACTTTTTCTAAATCAGAAGAGCTCAAGTCGAGTATCTGTCCAAGAATACAAGGAACGCTCCGGACATACCAAATATGGGCGATTGGAACAACCAGATCTATGTGACCCATGCGCACTCTACGAACGTTACTCTTGGTAACTTCAACGCCACATTTATCGCAAACAACACCGGAATAACGGACCTTGCGATATTTGCCACAATAGCATTCCCAATCCTTTGTTGGACCAAAGATATTTTCGCCAAATAGCCCATCTCGCTCCGGTTTCTGGGTGCGATAGTTGATTGTCTCTGGTTTTAGAACTTCGCCGTGTGACCAGGAAAGAATATCATCCGGTGAGGCAACAGAAATTCTAATCGATGAGAAATCAATAACATTAACCGCATCTTTGACTTCAACTTTTGGCATTATTCGCTCTCCTAATCTTATTAGTCTAACTGGAGTAATTTGATCAATTTATTCTTCTGCTACTTCTTTCGATACTATATCTTCTTCTGGCGAAACCTGTTCTGCTGCAAGCTCGGTTAATTTTTCGTCTATCTCTTGATCAAGCTCACTTTTTTTCTCTGGTGGTTGCTCGACCGTCCTTTCATCAATCTCAGCTTCACTCGGAGCCACAGCTTCATCAGTAAGCAAATCAACCTTTAGCCCAAGAGATTGTAATTCTTTAATCAAAAGATTAAAAGCTTCAGGTACTGTTGGATTCTGGATCTTCTCGCCTTTAATAATCGACTCATAGGCTTTTGATCGGCCAATGACATCATCTGACTTAATGGTCAAAAGCTCCTGCAGAATGTTAGCTGCACCATAAGCTTCAATCGCCCAGACTTCCATTTCACCAAATCGCTGTCCCCCGAACTGAGCTTTGCCACCAAGTGGTTGTTGAGTAATCATTGAATAGGGGCCGATACTTCTGGCATGCATTTTGTCATCAACTAGATGATGTAGCTTCATAACATAAATTGTGCCAACAACAGTCCTGTGGTCATATGGCTCTCCTGTTCGACCATCAAGAAGCTGTATCTTGCCATCTTCGGGAAGTCCAGCTTTTTTAAGTTGCTGGCGAATTTCATCAAGTTTGACTCCATCAAAAGCTGGCGAGGCAATTTTATAGCCTAGCTCTTCCATCGCCCAACCAAGGTGAGTCTCAAACAGTTGTCCGATATTCATTCGGGAAGGAACTCCTAGGGGATTGAAGATAATATCAACTGGCGTGCCATCAGGTAAAAATGGCATATCCTCGAGAGGCAAAATAGTTGAAATAACACCTTTGTTACCATGGCGACCAGCTAATTTGTCACCGACAGAGATTTTACGCAGCTGGGCGACAGAGACTTCAACCATTTGATAAACTCCGGCAGAAAGTTCATCACCTGATTCTCGACTGAATATTTTAACATCAACAATTTTTCCGCGCTCTCCATGAGGCAAGCGTAAACTTGAGTCACGTACATCTTTGGCTTTCTCGCCAAAAATTGCTCGAAGAAGTTTTTCCTCGGCAGAAAGTTCAGTTTCACCTTTCGGTGAAATTTTGCCAACAAGAATATCACCAGCTTTCACTTCGGCACCAACTCTAACAATACCATTTTCATCAAGATTTGAGAGTGCTTCCTCAGAGACATTCGGAATATCTCGAGTCAATATTTCTGGGCCAAGTTTAGTATCACGGACCTCAAGTGAATATTTCTCAATATGGATTGAGGAGAGAATATGATCTTTGACTAATCTCTCAGAAATAATGATGGCATCTTCAAAATTTCCGCCACCCCAGGACATAAAAGCAACTTTGAGATTTCGGCCAAGGGCAATCTCACCATCCTGAGTAGCTGAGCCATCAGCCAGAAGATCACCGGAGTGGACCTTATCACCAACAGAGACCCTTGGAGCGTGATTAATCACTGTACCTTGATTGGAACGAATAAATTTGGAAAGAAAATACTCTCTTTCTTTGCCATTTTTTTCCTTAACCTTAATTAAAAATGAAGAAACATGAGTCACGATACCATCAGCCGCCGAGAGAATTATCTGGCCCGAGTCTTTGGCCGCCGCTGCCTCCATACCGGTACCAATTACTGGAGATTCGGGATTAATTAACGGTACCGCTTGACGTTGCATATTGGCACCCATCAAGGCTCTAGCTGCGTCGTCGTGTTCAATAAAAGGAATCAGAGCAGCAGTTACCGAGACGATTTGCTTCGGCGATACATCCATATATTCAACCAGTGTAGCATCATTGATTGTCGGCTCTCCGCCGTGTCTAACAATAACTCTCTTATTTTTTATATAACCTTTCTCGTCTACTTCAACTGAAGCCGGAGCAATGATCGTATCTTCCTCCTGGCTAGCATCAAAATAAACTATCTCGGAAGTCATTCTTGCTTTGCCATTCTCGACTTTAATTTTGCGATACGGCGTCTCGATAAAACCAAATTCATTAATTTTAGCATATGACGCCAAATAGCCAACTAGACCAATATTCGGGCCTTCAGGAGTCTCAATTGGGCAAATCCTGCCATAGTGGGTAGTATGGACATCACGGACTTCAAAACCAGCTCTTTCTCGCGATAAACCTCCCGGACCAGTCGCTGAGAGAGTTCTTTTGTGGACAAGCTCTGAAAGAGGATTCGTCTGATTCATAAATTGTGACAGCTGAGAAGAAGCAAAGAATTCTTGAAGGGCGGCAATAATTGGTCGGGAATTAATAAGTTGAGCTGGAGTAATTTCATTCGGGTCAGAAATACTCATGCGATCTTTTATAATCCGCTCAACACGCAAAAGCCCGACTCTAACACGACCTTGGAGCAACTCCCCTACTGCTCTGATTCGACGATTTTTCAAACTGTCAGTATCATCCTGCTCAGCTTCTAGGTCATTATTAAGATCAATTATTTCTCTGATTATGGCGATAAAATCATCTTTTGAAAGGACTCTGTTCTTTGGATCGTTTGGCGTCGTGAGGTTCAGGCGGGCGTTAATTTTATATCTGCCGACGCGGCCAAGATCATAGCGCTTAAGATTGAAAAACATTGCTTCAATAAAAGATTTGGCACTTTCAACCGTAGCTAAATCTCCCGGCCTGATTTTTTTATAAGTTTCAACTAAACCTTCCTCGTGATTTTTGGCCGGATCTTTTTTCAGTGTCGCCGTGATGTAACTATTCTCCTCGCTAATGTCGACATCAGCAAAAAGAGCTTTAATCTGCTCATCGGAGCTAACTCCAAGGGCGCGCAAAAATGTCGTGACAGGGATTCTTCTTTTGCGGTCAATCTTCACTGTAATCACATTTTTGAGATCCGTCTCAACTTCAAGCCATGCCCCACGAGAGGGGATTATTTTTGCTCCGAAAAGTTTTCGCCCAGCAACTTTGTTGACTGTAAAAAGTACACCATAGGAGCGAACAATTTGCGAAACTATTACTCGTTCAACACCATTGATAATAAAGGTACCGCGATGAGTCATAATCGGAAAATCACCCAAGAAAACATCGGCCTCTTTGACTTCTTCAGTTTTTTTATTTAGTAGTGAAACTCGAACTTTAAGTGGTGCTTTATAAGTTAAATTTTTTTCTCTAGCAGTAGCTTCATCAATCTTTGGTTCACCAAGCCAATATTCACCGAATGATAAAGACATCACTTCTCCGGTAAAATCATCTATCGGGGAGATCTCATCAAAGAGCTCTTTAAGTCCTTCTTTAAAAAACCAGTTATACGATTCTGTCTGAACTTCAATCAGATTCGGTAACTTTACTTCTTCGACTTTTTTCTTTTGATTCAAACGTAAGTTGACTATGCCATCTTTTGTCCCTGGCATTAAGCGCTCCTATGCTTTTAAAATAAGTCTAATCTATTAAATTAATCTAATTTGACTAATTAATTTCTTTTTGATTTATCCGTATGGTTAGACACAAAAAACTACCCTTAAATGGGGCACTAAAAACTAATCCCTTAGGTTCCGGTAGAACTCATTAAATATATTAAATTATTGTTTACAATTAAATACTAACAAACTACAAAATGGTTGTCAACCCCTCCGGTCCACAAATTTAATTCCCTCCTTGTTTTCGTCTTTGTGCATGCTGTTTTTCCCAGCATTTAGTTTAGTACGATTTAATTATAACTCTTGGAAATTCTTTGTCAAATACTTTACATCTGTGAAAAATATTGCTATATTCCAATAGCCAGTTCAAGAGACCCAAAGGAGCTGATATCTTGCCTACCGGCAAAGTCAAGTGGTTCGATAGCGACAAAGGTTACGGCTTCATTGAACAGCCGGGCCATCCAGATGTCTTCGTCCACCGTTCCGGCCTGGTAAAGCAATGGCGATCTCCCGGAGCCGGGGAGGAAGTTAAGTTCGAGCTGGAAGATGATGCACGGCGCGGGAGAACCAAGGCTATCAGGGTCAAAAGCCTGTCCGCAGGGGATGAGACGGATGACGGTAACGTGAATTACGAGTATGACGTGACAGGTACCGTTAGATGGTTCAACCGGGATAAAGGGTATGGCTTCGCTACCCGCACTGATGGTAAGGGGAGCGTTTTCCTGTCCAATAACCATCTGGTTGAGAGCAATCCTAATAATCTCGTCAGGGGCGCTGAACTCATTTTCGACGTCAAGCCAGCCGAAAAAGGCCCCCGAGCTGTGAATATCAGGCTCATCCCCGATAGAGGTCACGAGCCGGCTCCAAGCAACAACACAGGGATTCGTTCAGGGAGACTCACTCGCTAGTGCCAGCAGCACTATTTGCGCCTATCCTCGCGGCCGACTCCAAGGTCGCGTTTTTCATTTCAAGAGATCAAAAACCTTTTGTAATAGTCCACTTAAATTATAACGTGTGGCAGCTGAAAAAAATATTGGAGTAATTTTCATTTTTTTAAACTCTTTGGCGATTATTCTCTTGCGTGTACCATCAACAATTTCTGACTTGCTGATTGTGACGAGCATTTTTTTATCTGCCAATTTTTTTGAAAAATCCTTAAGCTCTTTCAACAAAATTTTATACTCCCCGACTGGATTTTCTGATTCTGCGGAAATTAAAAGTATTAACTCTTTTGTTCTCTCAATATGACGCAAAAACTTATCGCCCAAACCTTTGCCTTTCGATGCACCCTCAATTAAGCCTGGGATATCAGCAAAGATAAACTCTTTATCATGAATTTTGACTACTCCTAAATTCGGCTCCAGCGTCGTAAATGGATATTCGGCAATTTTTGGCCGCGCGTTGGAAATTACCGACAAAAGTGTCGATTTGCCGGAATTTGGAAATCCAGCTATTCCGACATCAGCGATTAGTTTTAACTCCAGTTTTAGCTCTCTCTCTTCGCCTGGCAAACCTTCCTTTGACCACTCTGGCGCTTGTTTTATCGATGTTGCAAAATGATGATTGCCCCAACCTCCATTGCCGCCCTTGACCGCCAAGTACTCATTATTCTTGTGGACAAGATCAGCTACGATTTTTCCATTCTCACTAATAATAGTACCTTCAGGCACAGAAAGGATTAAATCCTGCCCTGATTCGCCATGCTTTTTATAACGCAGACCGTGTTTACCATTCTCGGCCTGAAAATGCTTGCGATTAGCAAAAAAAGTCAAAGTATTCAAATTATTGTCAGTAAGAAAAATAATGTTCCCGCCATCGCCGCCATCACCGCCATCAGGCCCACCCTTAGGCCGATTTTTTTCTCGAATAAAAGAAACAGCGCCATCACCACCATCACCAGCTTTAACTTTGATTGTAACTTCATCAGTAAGCATAAATAAAACTTAAGAACAAAAGAACTGAAGAACTTATGGACAGAATTCAATACCATTTTGTTCTTTAGTTTATCAGTTTTTTAGTTCTTTGGTTAAATTTAGTAGACAAATCCCTTTATCACCGAGTCATTGGCAGAGATAGTTCGGTGGCTTACAACGCCCCAACCGCTATAATTCATTTCAGAAACTGTGAAGCTACTGCCGCTAACTGATTCAACATAAGCAACATGCCCCCACCATGATTCTCGAGTGACAACGATCGCACCAGGAGCCGGCTCACTTCCAGTGGTATAACCAGCTCTTTTAGCACTATTTAGCCACTGGCCGGCATTTCCCCAACTGGTTGGAATCGCACGTCTGGTAGCGGCATAATAGGTACAATATCCGTAAGGATAGCCATTGTATTTGCTTCCTACTCGAGTATCAACGCTGATACTACGAGAACTAGACGAACTTCTAGTCACAGTATTTCTATTTGCCTGGGCAAGTTTTTTCTCTTTGGCAGCAATCTCTTTCGCCGATGGCTCCCAGCTCTCTGGCGGAATTTTTATTGTTGTGCCGGGTTGAATCAAATCGATATTCGTAAGATCATTGGCAAATTTTATTGAGGAAATTTTAACATTATATCTCATACCCAGACCTGACAACGTGTCGCCTGGCTGAACCGCGTAGATCAAATTTTTCGTTCTTGGTCCCTGCTGGGCAACTTCTTCTGGACGCTCAGATTTGGAAGTTGTGGTGGTTTTAACATCAATAGCAAAACCGCTACTTTCGGAATCAGTTGGCAGCGTAATCAGTTTTTCTACAGATGAAGCGTCGTTGATAATTAGAGGTGTATAGTGGTCAATAGAAGTTGCCACATCAACTTGAGTACTCGGATCAGCAGGAATCAGATTGTAAAGTTCATCTGCGCCTCTGGCAACAATAACGTTACAAAGTGCCACTATTAGACCTAGTGCGATAACAATAAAATGTGGGGCTAGCCGGCGCTCAACTATAAAATTCTTGGCTGTAATAATCCGCTTTATCATCCCACGGATGATCTTGACTAAAGATTCTTTCTCAAGCAACTTTAGCCAGGAAGCCAAGAATTGTTTAACTTCTTCGAAATGGTTTTTGATTTTTGCCTGTCCTGCTAGCTTGATTATCGTCTCAAGCAGGATGATTCCCTTCCTTCTTTTTGTTTTATTGCTCTCCAACCTTGCCTGACGCCCGCCTGCCGGACGGGCAGGGCAGGCAGGTTTAAGCGGAGGCTCTTCTTCATTTAGTAAGGCAATAATGGTCCTCCTTGACCTTTATCCCGCCTACTTGGCCGCACCATGGGTGGCGCGGCGTTTTAGACAGACATTATCGATTCTAGCAACCATCTAAAAATCTGTCAAGCCCCGTCCTTCCTCCCTATTACAATAAATTTTACTGCAACACTATTGTTACCGATGTCGGCTGGAAACTAACAAGAGTTACCCCTGCTGGTAGAACGAAATCTCCGTTCTGAATACTGATAGTAGATCCGGCAGAGGCGGAAGATAAATCAAGATAAAGGGAAATGTTATCGCTGGAAATGCCTCTGATCAGATCCAAAGCACCAGAGATTACAATATCTACAGTTTGTGGAGAGATTTTGAGATTTGTTGGCAAGTTTTTTGTCTTTACTGGTATTGTTAAAGGTTTTGTTATCGCTTGCTGGCTAAAATTTATTATTACATTAACAGAGGAGATATTATCAACGCTTTGGACACCAACCGGGAAGCTCAATTTGGCCGATGTATTGATGGTTGACGAGGCGTTGCCGATGTCTATAGGTTGAGTAGAGACAGAAGACAAGGCGCGAACAACTTCCGGCGTTCCAACAATTGCGATCAGCGAAGGGTTAGTAGAAACAGATGAAATATAATATCCAACCTCCGGATTACCAGTTGTCACTACTTTAATCCCAACATTTTTAACATTGCCAGCCTTAACAATTCTCACCTCAGCTGACACAGTCTGAGGAAGAAAGTTCGCATATTCAATCGGTTTGCCTTGGCTGTCCAAAGCCACAATCTTAACCGATTTAGAGAAAGTCTCCGCTTCTCCAGACAAAATAATCTCGGCAGTTGCCTGACTAATGCCCTCGATAATGCTTTTGGGTCCGGAGACTTTGACGGTGGAGGGATTAAAGATTACGTCACCGGCAACCATATTTTCTGCCGCATTACCGGAGAGTCTGACAACAACCGGGATCTCTTTTTCCAAAGAAGGCTCAATTGTCACCACGACCGATGAGGGATCCTTGGAGACAATTTGCAGCCCAGAGACCAAGGTTGTAACATTCAGCGGAATATCGTGGGTACCAACAGAAAGACCGGTAAGATCAATATAGGCCGTAAAGCTCTCGGTCGAGAGCTGTTTCCAAGTTCCAGGCTCAGCGGCAATTTCAATTTTCACTTCTTTTTGATCATAAACAGCAATCAGGCCAGGCGAAAGATTTATCTGTTTAATTGGAATAGTACTAGGAAATTTAGCTACACTTGTTTCACTTGAGGCAGCATAAACCCACATGCTAATTGCCACCAGTAAGGCAAGAAGTTTTATATGCCAATTATTAGTGATAATCTTTATGCTCATGGTTTCTCTTCCTCGCGTTTTTTTCTTCTTTTAAACCAAGCAAATAAACTTGACTCTTCCTTGATATTGGTCCGCAAAAGCCTTTGAAGTCGCGATTTAAGACGCTCGCCGGTGATACGACGCTCGAGATCACCACCAACAGCAATTGAAATTGAGCCAGTTTCTTCGGAAACAGCAATAGCAACAGCATCTGAGACTTGGGAAATACCAATCGCCGCTCGATGTCTGGTGCCTAAATTTCTTCCAGGCTCAACTTCGGCCACAGGAAGAATTGAGGAGGCAGAAACAATTTCTCCGCCAACAATGATTACTGCCCCATCATGTAGGGGCGATTTTGGAAAGAATATAGAGCTAAGAATCACTGCGGTCACTTTGGCCTCAAGCTCCACACCACTATCAATATATTCTCTCAGACCGCTTCTCCTCTGAATTACGATCAAAGCACCAACTCTCTGACTAGAAAAAACCTTGCAAGCATCATGAATCTCATCTACTATTTTTGCCAGTTCATCATGCGAAAGTGATATTTCTGTCCAGAATCGTGGCCGACCGAGTTTTTCGAGGGCCCGACGCAACTCGGGCTGAAAAACTATTGGGATTGCTACAACTAATGCAGTTGTTAAGTATTTTAAAATAAAATTCAGAAGAATAAGATTGAAAATTCGAGCGATAAACATCGCTAAAATCAGAATAATAAAGCCGTAAAGTATCCTGATTGCTCTTGTTTCGCGCAAGAAAAGATAAATCCAGTAAAAAATAATTGCCACAATTAGAACATCGAAAAAAACCGTAAAGCCGAAATTAAGCTTAAGGCTAGAGAAGAAATAATTAGCCCGATCTACTGTACCTAATCCTCTAGAAGTCATACTCTCCAAAATTCCCTTTACCTCCCCTTATCTTTATTATACTATAGTTATTTCCATAATTTTGAGTTTTAAGTTTTCCGCCTCGGCTAGCCGACTCGCCTCGATTCGGTGAAGCGGGAGGCGAGACGGGTGAGTTTTAAGTTTTTACAACGTCTGTTTTGTCTCCTCGACCCTAAAAGCAACTACCTTGTCCCCAATAGAATAATTCGCGCCCACAGACAAACCAATCCCTGCTTCAATTCCGGCAGCTACCTGGCTGACTTGTTCTTTCCCTCGGCGAATTGATTCAATTTTCCCCCGCCAGATTTCCTTTTTATCCGCAATTACTTTTGCCAGGTCGCTGCTTCTAAATTCGCCCTCAAGTACCCGGATGCCGATAACTACGCTTTTTTTGTCATTCCTGAACTCGGCTAGTATCTCTCCTCTCCCGGTTTCAACTTCATTTATAATTGGCGGCAACATATCCTGGAGAATTTTCTTAATATCATCAACTAGTTCATAAATCACTTCGTAGGTCAGAGCTGTAATTTTTTCTTTCTCAATAATCTTTTTTGCCGGCAAGGAAATTGTCACTCTAAAACCTAGAATCATTGCTCCTGTTGCAGCCGCCATTGTAGCATCAGATTCTGCGACCGCCCCAACTCCCTCTGAAATGATCTTAATTTGGGCTTGCGGATGTTTCAGCTCAGAAATTGATTTCCTAATAGCCTCTAAGGAACCAGCAACATCTGCCTTGATAATCAAATTCAATGTTTTTATGCCTTTATCATCTTTAGATATTGTTTTAGCAGTAGCATATTTTCTGACCCTGGATCGCTCTAAATATTTTTCCGCCGCTTCCTTGGCTTCGTGTTCCGACGTAAATGAAATGAGCCGATCAGCAAAATTAGGCACAGACTGGAGCCCAGCAACTCGGACTGGCATGCTCGGGCCAGCATTCTTTATCGGATGTTCTTTAAAATCCTCTAAAATTCTCACTTTGCCATAGACAGATCCAACAGCAATTGGATCGCCAAGATGTAGAGTGCCATTTTCAATTAAAACCACGGCTAATGCTCCTGCACCTTTGTGCATGTGTGATTCAATAACCATAGCAGTTGCGGGAGCGGTAGGATCGGCTAAGAGCTCCATCATATCTGTTTGTAAAATTATCATCTCGAGAAGTTGATCTAAACCCTCTCCAGTTTTGGCTGAAATCTTAACTATCACGGTTTTACCGCCCCAATCTTCACCAATTAATTCATACTCAGATAGTTGTTGTTGGACTTTTATAACGTCGGCGTTCGGTAAATCAACTTTATTAATTGCCACAATAATTGGAATTTTGTGAGCTTTTGCGTGCTCAATTATTTCCTTTGTTTGTGGCATCACACCGTCATCAGCAGCGACGATCAAAACCACAATATCGGCAATTGAAGCGCCATGTGAGCGCATAGTAGAAAATGCTGAGTGGCCAGGGGTGTCGATAAAAGTGATACTGTGGATTTTTTTCTTATTTGCAGGGTCAGGAATATCGATTTGATAAGCAGAGATGTGCTGGGTAATACCACCAGACTCTCCTGCCGCAACGTGAGTTTCGCGTATTTTATCTAGAAGCGTAGTTTTGCCGTGATCAACATGGCCCATAATTGTTACCACTGGTGGACGTGGTTTCAAACTTTTCGAGGCTTTCATCACAATTTTCTCTGCCGCCTCACCTTCTGGACCTGCCTTCTCTTTCACGATTTCAATCCCGAGATCATCGCCAATAATTGCTGCCGTGTCATAATCAATGTTTTCATTTATATTGGCCAGGACACCATTTTTAATTAACTCAGAGATAACTTCAGTCACAGGAAGTTCAGAACGCTCGGCAAAATCCTTAACTGAAATTATTTCGGGGATAGCAACCTTTTTCTTTGCCTTAACTTCTGATTTTTCATTGATGTTAGTCTGCTCTCGGCTAACAGAAATTACGGCTTTTTTGTCAAAAGCCTTCTGTTCTTTTTTACTTAATTTCCGCTTTTTATAAACCATAATTCAGCAAAAAAGCTGACAGCTGTCAGCTGATAGCTAATAGCTCTTTTATATTAGCACACTCACGCTAGGAGTTCAATCAACTTAAAAGTGCAGGCGACTGTCGCCACCTGCACACTGATAACATCGAGTGCTTCTGCTTCATGCATTACTGATACTTCACCCGGATCTGAGCCGAGTTGAGCGAGATCTCCACCCCCTGGTAAATGACAAACATCGTCATCGTGATATCACTCCCCGACTTGGCACTCCTGCTTAAGTAGCTGTAAGAGCAGGACTTGTACCAATCCGGATCAGTCGGTGGCGCTCCGCTAGGCCAGGACCAACCATCCGGAGAGTAGTAAGCATTCTTGGCTGGGTTTACAACTCGACCGAGCGGCAGACCGCTAGTCGTCAGCAGCCGAAACTCCCATCTCCTTTTCCGATAGAGTTGCTCTATATCGGGAGAGTTTGGCATGCTTGTTGGGAGGTCAGCCCGAAGTATATCACCATGCTCGATCCTGACCTTAAGGCCACTCATCGGCTTGTCGCTCAGGTTGAGAACTATGAGCTCAAGTGGAATGTAACCACCAGGGGCGATAGAAACCGTGAAGTCGGAAGCTTTACCTTCCGAAAATCCCGTACCACTACCAAAGGACATACCTCCGCTGATAGAAGTCATCAGCTCAGAGATTCTGGCCTTTCTTTCCTCTTCCTTACGTTTCAGCTCGGCTTGCCTTGCTGCTTCACGCCGGTCCTGTTCAGCGCGGGCCTTACACTGATCGCAGACGATCTTCTTCTCTGTCACTCCGTAGCGTTTCGACTTCCACCGTGGAACGGAGAGGGGATGCACATCCGACCTGACTTTCCTCCCGCCATGATGGTTGTCGGCGGTGCAAATGACCAAGGTTCCCGTCCAGACCTCCACCGAAGAAAGCTCATACACTCCGGCCGCGACGACCAGCAGAACAGCAAGAACGATCCAGACAGTTTTACTCACTGTGTTTGCCTCCTTGGGCAATAGAATGCTCGGGATTGTTCGTATACAGCGGATACTTAGTTTATATCATATTTTTCAGTTTTTGTCAAACATTTTGTGACAAAATCTCAAGTTGGTATAAAAGAGATTGTTATAAACTAAATTAAATCCCGCAAATTCATTTGACGAAGGGAAAAAATTGTGCATAAATATAGGTGACTTATCGATCCGTGTTATGCGTGGTTGATGAGTGGCAGGAATAAGTATCTCAAGAACTAGCCAAAAACATGTTCGAAAGATAGCCATCCCTGAATTCTAAATCCCAGAAAGAGAAAGGAGGGTAGAATCATGGGCCACAGTGGCAAGGGTGGGCAAAGCGGACAAGGCAGGCGTTATGGCGGAGGCCATGGCGGATCCAGCCAAGGTGGTGGGAAAAGCGGCGGCAAGGGTCCTGGTGGCGGCCGCCAGTCAGGCGGTAGCAGGACTGGCAGCGGCCAAAGCGGTGGCAAAGGGAACGACAGCGGCAGCAAGAAGAAGTAGCCGCTGTAAGCAACAACAGCACATGTGCGGGGCTGATCCTGGTCCCGCATAAACTATCAAACTATAGGGAATATAGGGAATATAAGGAATATTATGAAACAAACTATTTTAGCCTTAATCAGGCCAAAACTTAATTTATCTCAACCAGAAAATCAAATACTGCACTTGATTGAGCATATTTTGCTTTCTCCGGAAAGGCAAAAAGAAATCGGACTCGATGAAAAAAAGTTTGCAAGAGATATTTTTTCTTGTGATGGTTATATCTCAGAATTGTATTGCGTAGAATATTATGTTGTACGTTCTCAAAAATCAAACTTAATTAAAAAGTTAATTTTGTCAAACAGTAATAATTTATGTTTAGATAAAATTAATCCGCAGACAATGAAAAAAGTATTAATTCAAGAACTTGAAGAAGAAAAAACTCAGGAAGTAAGTATTAGTGAACAATTTGAGAAAGCAATTTATCAACAAAAATCACCTGCTCTCAAACAACCGTGGTTTAATAAAAAGGAATTAGTCAACCTTAATAAAAACAAGGTCAATTTGAATGAAATTTTCAAGAAATTTAATCAACCATTACTATTGCTTGAACTTTTTTTTGATAAATATAAAATTTCAAAAAAAATTATGATTAATAAAAATATTTTAATAGAAAACGCTAAAATAATTCACCTAGGTCATCCTTATCAAGCAACAAGAACTTCTGCGATCGATATTCTAATTCCGATCATTCTCAGCCCGAATAATTTTATTAATTTTGTTATTTATAGAGTTCTTTTAGCGGATTATTATTTTGGAATACTTTACAAAATAATGCGTAATAATGGACTCGTTTATGATTTATCAATAAATTACAATATGTATGCGAATGCGATACAAATATCTTTTTCTTGCTCAAAAGATAAAACCAATGATGCTTTGAATTTCAGCAAAAAATTTATGAAAAAAAATCAGATCGTATCTGAAAGTTATTTGAGTTTAATAAAAAATAAAATTGCTACAAATTATGAATTGGACTGGGGCAATATTTCGGATAATCCCCTTTACTATATTGAAGAAGCTTTGCTGGGTGAGTTTTATATTTCTCCACAAGAAAGAATCGAAAAAATCAAAAAGATTACGGCGGAAGATATAAACAATTTTCACAAAACCATATGTGAAGGATCAGAAAAGAACTCAATAATTACGACACTGAACTATGGTAAAAAAGTCACTAAAAAAACACTCTAGGTTTTGGATATAGTACTATTTTTTGAATCAGCTTTCTCAAATGAAATGTTTTTTAGTTCCCTTGATATTTTAATATAAACTTTGAGATTATTTCTCTGTGTTTTGGGTCTTGCATTATTAATTTCTAATTGGATTATCCCTTACATCATTACCATATGGTAATGATGTAAGGGATCAATCTTTGTGTTTTGTTGGTCTTAGAAAAGGAAAATGAGGATGATATTAAAAAATATGAAAAAGCGGTTAACAAAGGGAAAAAATTGTACCCAATTTGAGTTCTTTAAGAATTCGCCATCTTTAGTTTGGCGATTTTTTGTTCTAGTTTAGAAACTTTAGATTTGAGAATAATTACATCCTTAGAGAGTATTTCAATTTCTTCAATGTTGTTCTTTTCGATTCGATCTAGCTTTAATTCAATCACATCAATTCTTTTCTCAAGTTTACGAAATTCGCCAAGAATTTCCGATCGAAAGTTATCGATCTTTTTGTCCATCATATCGAATCTCTGATCAATTTTTTCAAATTTTTGATCCATTTTGTCGAATTGATGCTGAACGTGAATAAAACTACTAGATACCATCCCTGCCAATTCACTTATTGTCATATTGTCTTTTTCCTTCATATTTCCATTATATCATTTTAACCCAAAATTTTGTCAACAGGATATTTATGCGTTTTTGGTGGAGCAATTTACTCCGCCAAAAACGCAAATCTGTTTTGACTTTTTTGCATTTAATTTCTATTCCGACAAACTTTTATATCAACACAACAAGGTGTTGATATAACTGGACAGAAAACACTAAAATAATTTAACAAAGGAAAAAATTGTGCTATAAATATAATTGTATCTCGGCTTGCTCGCCCAAAAGGCGAACGAGACGGATAAATGACTCGTTGGGCTGTGCTAACGGCTTAACGAATGGGGTAGTTCAAAATTATCAATAATATAGTTTGTTACGAATTCGCCATCTTTAGTTTGGCGATTTTTTGTTTTAATTTGGAGAGATTTGATTCACATACTGCAACTTTTTCAACTAATTCATTAATATTCTGATTAGCTGTTTTCATAACACCATCAACTCGTTCATCTAGTCGTTTTATTTCATCTTTGATTTCCCGGAGTCCATGAGATATTTCTGCTCGGGCTAGTTTGATTTCGTTTTCGATCCGATCAAAACGTTGATCAACAGCATCGAAGCGCCGGCCATGGCTGTTTAATTTTTTCTGGACATTATCAAAACCTCCAGCGACCATGATCGCTAAATCATCAATTGATTTTGTCAGATCATTAGTAGTTTTTTTCGTTTCAGCAAAACCACTTGTCATCTGTTTGGCAAGGTCATCAATCGTCATTTTTTCTTCATTTTTTTCTTTCATGTTTTAAGTATATCATTTCTATCTGAAACGATGTCAAATGGGTATTTTAATCTTGGTTCATTCCCTCACCATATTACCATATGGTATTACAGTAAGGGATCGATCGAACCTAATTTGTTTGTCTGAAAAAAGAAAAAGTGAAATTTCAAAAACCTCATTGACAAGGGGAAAAAATTGTGCTATAAATATAAGTTAAAGACGTGAAGAATTGGTATGCTATAATAAAATCACTATGAGTGAAAAAGAATTGGAACAATTGAAAACCAAAGTTGCGCCGATTCTGAAAAAATACGGAGTTATTCGCGCCGGTGTTTTTGGTTCCTTCGCTCGCGGCGAAGCAAAGAAAAACAGTGATATTGATTTCTTGATTCGTTTTTCTCGCAGAACATCTTTATTTGATCTTGGCGGATTAAAAATTGATTTAGAAGAAAAATTAAAAAAAGAAGTTGATCTTGTTAGCGCAAGAGCAATAAAAACAAATCTTAAGCCCTACGTAATGAAAGATTTAATAAATTTCTATGAAAAAAAATGATGTAATTTTTTTGGAAGATATAATCGAAGCGGTTGAAAAAATTGAAAAATTTTGCCGAGGATTTAATAGTCGAAAATTTTACAACAATGATTTGATCCAAAGTGCTGTCATTAGACAATTTGAAATACTTGGAGAAGCTATTAACCATCTCTCCAGCGAGATAAAAGAAAAACATTCAGGCATCAATTGGGCTAGGGCTGTAAGTTTTCGGAATATTCTGATTCACGGATATAAAGAAATTGATTACCAAATCGTTTGGAAAACCGTAAAAACCGATCTTCCAACTTTAAAGTCGCAAGTTAAACAAATTTTAACCAAATAAAACTTACTTCAGCGAAATTTTCTAAGTTTCAACTTAGAAAATTTCGCTGGGCTAGGTTTGACGCTTCCGGCGCAAACTTAACCGGCACAAAAAACTCGTTGGGTTGTGCTAACGGCTTAACGAATGGCAGGAGGTTTTGCGACCTCTGAAACTCCCCCGCGGCCCCTTCGCCGGCTGGCGAAACGGGGAGCGGAAAGAGGTGAAATAGTTCAAAATTATCAATAATAATAATATAGTTTGTTACGAATTCGCCAGTTTTAGCTTGGCGATTTTTTGTTTCAATTTAGTTAGCTCTAGCTCGACTATTTCAACTTTTCTAATTACGACAGCAATATCTTCATTAGCCATCTTCAAAACACCATCAATCCGTTCATCTAGTCGTTTTATTTCATCTTTGATTTCCCGGAGTCCATGAGATATTTCTGCTCGG
>Ga0100393_10001178_pt1 | contig 26951 bp, 19 predicted proteins | sample CryGeymeta201517_FD_81546 | JGI IMG/M metagenome (GOLD analysis project Ga0100393, IMG submission 81546) | Groundwater microbial communities from Crystal Geyser aquifers in Utah, USA - Crystal Geyser metaG 2015-17 | ecosystem: Environmental > Aquatic > Deep subsurface > Groundwater | place... | reverse complement strand
TTCGGGCGCGATGCGCCCCGGGTTTCGGCTTCGCCTCAACCCGGGCTACTGGGATTTTTGGCGTGCGGCGGCGCTTGTTTGCGCGCGTTGTGGTAGCCCCGGGTTTCGGGCGCGATGCGCCCCCGGGTTTCGGCCGGTGCCCTCAACGGGCTACAAAATTGTTGGATTCAGCTCAGCAACGAACAAGGCCCGCCGAGGCGGGCCTTGTCGATCCAGCGTGTCGCTCGGCAATGCCGACGCAATCAGCCGCCGGTGGATTCCTTGACATCCTCGGCGGCCTGATCGACCGCATCGCCCGCGGCTTCAACCGCATCGCCGGCGGCATCGACCGCATCGCCAGCAGCCGCATTGGCAGCATCAGCCGCCGCATTCGCGGCGTCGGCAGCGTCGCCGGCTGCGGCATTGGCGGCGTCGGCCGCATCACCAGCAGTAACGGCAGCGTCAGCAGCCGCGTTGGCGGCGTCGGCGGCATTACCGGCGGTCGATGCGGCATCATCCGCGGCAGCCGCGGCGTCAGTGGCTGTGGCTTGCGGCTCGGGCGCAGGGCCGGAGCATGCAGCCAGAGCGAACGCCAAGGCAGTGGCCAGCAAGCTCTTGTTGATAAACATATGCAAAATCCTCTCTTCTCGTCAGGGTTGGGCTGTGCGCGTTTGCGCGCTTACCATCATGATCCGAAGCGCGCCAGTGTCAATAGGCAGCATCAATCCACGGCATCACAGCAACTCGATGGCGATTGCGGTGGCTTCACCACCACCGATGCACAACGATGCGACGCCGCGATGCAGCCCGCGCAGGCGCAAGGCATGAATCAGGGTGACGACGAGCCGCGCTCCGGAAGCGCCAATCGGGTGGCCCAATGCGCAGGCACCACCGTTCACGTTCAGCTTGGCGTGGGCAATGCCCAGCTCACGCATCGGTGCCATCGCCACCACCGCAAATGCTTCATTGACCTCGAACAGATCGACCTGGTCAACGCTCCAGCCGGCTTTGCTCAAGACGTTGCCGATCGCCGCCACCGGCGCGGTGGTGAACCATTCCGGCGCCTGCGAATGGGTGGCATGCGCCACGATCCGCGCCAGCGGCGTGAGGCCAAGCTTGCTCGCCGTGTCCGCACTCATCAGCACGGTGGCGGCGGCGCCATCGGAGATGCTGGAGGAGCTGGCGGCAGTGATGGTGCCGTCTTTCTTGAATGCTGCGCGCAGGGTGGGGATTTTGCCGATATCCGAGCGCCCAGGCTCTTCGTCGCTGGCGTGGATGGTCTCCCCTTTGCGCCCGACCACAGTCACCGGAGCGATCTCGGCAGCGAACGCACCGTTGTCCTGCGCGGCCTTGGCGCGACGCACGCTTTCCGCCGAAAAGGCGTCCTGCTGTTCACGGGTGAACTGGTACTTGTCGGCGCACATCTCGCCGAACACGCCCATCGACTGCTTGTCGTACGGGTTGGTCAGGCCATCCCACGCCATGTGATCGATGAACTCGGCATTGCCGTAACGGATGCCGGTGCGTGAGCCATTGAGCAGGTGCGGGGCATTGGTCATCGACTCCATGCCGCCAGCAACCACCACGCTTGCGCTGCCGGCCTTGATCAGATCGTGTGCCAGCATGATCGCCTTCATGCCCGAGCCGCACACCTTGTTGATGGTGGTGCAACCGGCCGCCAGCGGCAGCCCGGCGGCGATCGCCGCCTGCCGCGCCGGTGCCTGGCCAAGACCGGCCGGCAACACGCACCCCATGATGACTTCGGAAACCGCGTCGCCCGCTACCCCGGATTGTTCCAGCGCGGCCTTGATGGCGGTAGCGCCAAGGGTGGTCGTCGGTACGCCGGTAAACTGGCCGAGAAAGGATCCGATGGCGGTGCGCTTGGCACCGACGATGACGATATCGTTCATGGCGTAACTCCAGTGAAGGGTGTGCTTGAACCGCGATTATCACGCGCAATGGCGCAATGCAGCAAACCGCTGCTGTCCGCTCAGGTGCGGTCCTCGAACAACTCGCGCCCAATCAGCATGCGGCGGATTTCGTTGGTGCCGGCGCCGATGGCGTACAGCTTGGCGTCGCGCAGGATACGGCCGGTCGGGTAGTCGTTGATGTAGCCGTTGCCACCGAGCGACTGGATGGCCTCCAGAGCAACGTGCACGGCGGCTTCCGAGGCGTGCAGCAGGCAACTGGCGGCATCGATGCGGCTGCGTCGGCCGGCATCGTAATCGCGTGCCACCTGGTACGAGAAGGCACGGCTCGATTGTAGCGCGGTATACATGTCGGCCAGCTTGGCTTGCATGATGCCGAAGCTGCCGATTGCGACATCGAATTGTTTGCGCTCACGCACGTAGGGCACGGTCGCATCGAGGGCTGCCTGCATCAGCCCCAAGGGGCCGCCGCTGAGCACCAGCCGTTCGGTGTTCAGGCCGCTCATCAAAACTTTGACGCCCTGATTGACCTCGCCCAGCACGTTTTCGTGCGGGATTTCGCAATCCTCGAACACCAGTTCGCAGGTGTTGGAGCCACGCATGCCGAGCTTGTCGAGTTTTTGCGCGGTCGAAAAGCCTTTCATGGTGCGCTCGACGATGAATGCCGTGATGCAACGGCTACCCGCGTGTTTGTCGGCGGTGCGCATATAGACCACCAACACGTCGGCTTCCGGGCCGTTGGTGATCCACATCTTGTTGCCATTGGCGACCCAGACATCACCGCGCCGCTCGGCACGGCAGGTCATCGAGCCGACCACGTCGGAACCGGCGCCAGGCTCGCTCATTGCCAACGCGCCTTTCCATTCGCCGCTGCACAGTTTGGGCAGGTAACGCGTGCACTGCGCTGCGCTGGCATTGGCCGACAGGTTTTGCACGCACAGGTTGGAGTGCGCACCGTAACTCAAACCGACACTGCCCGAGGCACGCGAGATTTCTTCCATCGCTACCAGGTGCGCCAGATAACCCAAGCCCGAGCCGCCGTACTGCGCTGGCACGGTGATGCCGAGCAGCCCCAGCTCACCGAGCTTTGGCCACAGGTCGGGCGGAAACGCATTGTCGTGATCGATCTGCGCGGCGCGCGGAGCAATCTCGGCGGCAGCGAAACGACGCACCGCGTCGCGCAATGCGTCGATGTCCTCAGCCAGTGAAAAACCGTGCATGCGAGTGTTACCTCAGGACTGCCGGCGACCCATGAAACGCGGCGCCGTCTGGCCCAGATGCGGCAGGCGCAGCTTGCCGATGGCGGCAATGCGCTCCTCGGCCATGCGATCGGCGGCTTTGTAGGTCGGGATGCCATCGCGCTCGGCGATCTCGAAGATGCGGCCGACGTTGTAGTAGATGGTGCGCATCATGCGCATCGCACGTTCGCGGTTGTAGCCGTCGATTTCGAGCGATACGTTCATCAGACCGCCGGCGTTGACCGCATAGTCGGGTGAATACAGCACGCCGCGACGGGTCAGTTCATCACCGATTTCATCGGTGGCGAGCTGATTGTTGGCGGCACCGCAAATGACCTTGGCCTTGATTCGGTTGATGGTCTTGTCGTTGATCGTTCCGCCGAGCGCGCACGGTGAATAGACATCGGCATCGACATCGTAGATGTCGTCCAGCGCCACCGCTTCGCAACCCAGCTCATCGACCGCTTTTTGCACCAGTGCCGGGTTGATGTCGGTGACAAAAACCTTGGCGCCGCGCTCATGCAGCAGCTTGACGAACTCCATGCCGACGTGGCCCACGCCTTGCACCGCGTAGCTGCGTTTGCCGACTTCTTCGTCGCCATATTTGTGGGTCAGCGCCGCCATCAGCCCTTGCAGCACGCCGTAGGCGGTGAACGGCGACGGGTCGCCGGAGCCACCGTGCACCTGATGCACGCCGGTAACGAACTCGGTTTCCTTGAGCACGTATTCCATGTCGTTGACATCGATGCCGACATCCTCGGCGGTGATGTAACGGCCGTTGAGCGAGTTGACGAAACGGCCAAAGGCGCGGAACAGCGCTTCGGACTTGTCGTGGTTCGGGTCGCCCCAGATCACCGCCTTGCCACCACCCAGATTCAGGCCGGAAACCGCGGCCTTGTAGGTCATGCCACGGCTCAGGCGCAGCGCATCCTTGAGCGCGTCGGCCTCGCTGGCGTAATTCCACATGCGGGTACCACCCAGCGCGGGGCCGAGCACCGTATTGTGGATGGCGATGATGGCTTTCAGGCCGGCATCCTTGTTGTGACAAAAAACGACTTCCTCGTGGCCCGAGGTCGCGATGGTTTCAAAGATCATGACGGGATGACTCCAGACGTTGCCGACATCGCAGCTTGCGCAAGACAAAAGATCATGTCTTGCGTTAAATAGATGCCGTAAATATTTGATTGGTATGAAACACGACGACGGCCACACGCGCATTCCGGGCACGTCGCGGGCATCAGTGTAAAGCAATCACTCTAAACCGGCACGTGCCATCTCGTGGCCTGACCGGCAGCACACGTCGCGGCAGCGAACGCATACACTGCACAGCCGCGGCAAACGGGAGGAGCGGGGTTGAGCACCAATGTGGTGATCGTTGCGGGTCTGCTTTGGCTCGGCTTGTTGTTTGGCGCGGCGCTTTTTGGCGAGCGGCGCCCCACCATGTTTGCCCGTCACTGGGGTGTGGTGTACGCCTTGTCGCTGGCGGTGTACTGCACCAGTTGGACGTTCTACGGCACCGTCACCCAGGCTGCGCGTTCGGGCTGGTGGTTGCCGCCGACCTTTGTCGGCACCATCGTGCTGTACACGCTTGGCATCGGCTTGCTGCAACGTTTGGTGCGCATGGCGCGCGAGCACAATGCCACCTCGCTGGCCGACCTGATCGCCAGCCGTCTGGGCAAGGATTCGTGGCTGGCCGCAGCGGTAACGGCAGTCACCGTGGTCGGCATGATTCCGTATATCGCGCTGCAGCTCAAGGCGGTGGCGATGAGCTACGGGCTGCTGACGCGGACATCGGGCATGAGCCTGCCGCCGTGGCAAGACAGCGCGCTATACGTGGCGCTGGCAATGGCGGTGTTCGCCATGTTGTTCGGCACCCGCCGCGTCTCTGCTGCCGAACACAATCGCGGCTTGGTGCTGGCGATGGCGTTCGAGTCACTGCTCAAGCTGGGTGCGATGCTGGCGCTCGGCGTGTTTGTCGCTTTTGGACTCGATGATGTGGCGGCGTCATCGCCACCGCCACCGAGCAATGCGGATGGCTTCGCGCCGTTGGTGATGCTTGGTGTGCTGGCGATATTCACGTTGCCGCATCAGTTCCATCTGGGCGTGGTCGAATGCCAGGACGAGCGCCACCTGCGCACCGCACGATGGCTGTTTCCGCTGTACATGCTGCTGATCGCGCTGCCAATCTTGCCGCTGGCACGCGCGGGTCAGAAGCAACTCGCCGGATTGGGGTTTCCCTCGGATTTGTACGTGCTGGCGCTGCCGCTGAACCAGGGACATGACGCGCTGGCATTGCTGGCATTTCTCGGTGGCCTGAGTGCGGCGACCGGCATGGTGATTCTGGCGACGCTGGCGCTCAGCCTGATGATCGGCAATCACTGGATTGCGCCGGTGTTGCTGCAACGGCGTTCGGCGTTGCGCGCCGGTCGCGATCTGCGTGGCGCAGTGCTGATGCAGCGGCGCTTGGCGATACTGGTTGTGCTGCTGCTGGCTTGGGCCTATAACCGGCTGGTCGGCGGTAGCGACGCGCTGGCCGACATGGGGGCGGTGTCGTTTTCGGCATTGGGTACGCTGGCTCCGGCGTTGGGGTTTGCAATGTGGCGGCCCAACACGCCGGCGCGTGCAGTGCTGTTCGGCATGGTGGTCGGCTTTGTGTTGTGGTTTTGGGCATTGCCGCTGCCGGCGCTGATGGAAGCCGCGGGCGCATCGCCGCAGTGGCTTCGCAACGGGCCGTTCGGTTGGGTTTGGCTCGCCCCTGACAGTCTGTTCGGCCTGACCGGCTGGAGCCGGCTCGGGCGCGCGGTAGGGTTGAGCCTGTTGTTTGGCCCGCTGGCAACCTTGCTCTGGGCAACACGCGCCCGCGGGCCGTTGCGCAACCCGGGGCTGGGCCTGCCCAAGCCACAGTTGCGCGACATCGCCTCGCGTCTGTTGCCGGTCGAACGCGTGCGTGCCTTGTTCGACGCTGGCGCGGCAAGCGACGCGCAGCTTGCCAGTGCCGTTGAGCGCGAGTTGTCCTCGGTGCTGGGTGCCGCTTCGACACGGCTATTGTTTGATGCCGCGCGGCGCGAGGCCGGGCGCGATCTGGAAGCGGTGGTCACCATCGTCGGTGAGGCCTCGCAGGCGCTGCGCTTCAATCAGGCACTGCTTGAGGCGGCGCTGGAGAACATGAGTCAGGGCATCAGCGTGGTAGATCGCAATCTGCGCCTGGTGGCGTGGAATCGACGCTACGTTGAATTGTTTGGTTTTCCGCACGAATTGGTGCGGGTTGGGCGGCCGATTGCCGATTTGGCGGCGTTCGCATTGGCTGCCGCGGCGGTACCGGGCGATGCCATTGCGGTGCAAGTGGAACGCCGCCTGGCACACATGCGGGCGGGCAGCGCGCACCTGTCCGAGCGACGCTTCGCGGATGGTTCGATCGTGGAGATTCGCGGCAACCCGATGCCGGGTGGTGGTTTCGTTGCCACCTTTACCGATGTCACCGCGTTTCGCCGCGCCGAGGAGGCCTTGCGCCGTGCCAACGAAACGCTGGAGCAGCGCGTGCATGAACGCACCGTCGAGTTGCAAGCGGCCAGCCTCGCCGCACAGCGCGCCAACGCGGGCAAAAGCCGCTTTCTGGCCGCGGTTGGACACGACCTGATGCAGCCGTTGCATGCGGCGCAGTTGTTCAATCACGCGCTGGCGCAACGCCTGCAGCACGAGCAATACCGCGAAGCGGTCGATCAGGTGCGCAGTGCCCTGGCATCGACCGAGTCGCTGCTGGCCGGCCTGCTGGATCTGTCGCGTCTGGATGCCGGTGGCATGGAGCCGCAACGACGCGACTTTGCGCTGGCCGAGGTGCTCGATAATCTGGCTTCCGAATTTGGCGTGTTGGCTGCCGAGCGCGAGGTGCGCCTGCATTATCGAGCCAGCCGGCAGTGGGTGAACAGCGATCCGGCATTGCTGCGCCGGGTGTTGCAGAACTTTCTGTCCAATGCGCTGCGCTATGCCGAACGCGGCCGGGTGCTGCTGGGGGTGCGGCGCTGCGGCGCGATGCTGGAGATTCAGGTGTGGGACACCGGTACCGGTATCGCGCCGGGCGAGCAGACGGTAATTTTTGAGGAGTTCCGCCGCGGTGATGATGCGCGTGGGCAAGGTTTGGGGCTGGGTTTGTCGATTGCCGAGCGCATGGCGCGCCTGCTTGAGCACCCGCTGCGACTCGCCTCATGGCCCGGGCGTGGCACCCTGTTTGCGGTGCGGGTGCCGCGTGCCGCGATCGGGGTGTGCAGCGTTGAATCCGGGCATTCACCGCTGCCAGCCACCCGTTGCGGCAACATCGTCGTGGTCGATAATGACCTCAGCATCCGGCGCGCCATGGAGGCCCTGCTGAGCAGTTGGGGGTTCTCGGTGCTGAGCGCACGCGATGGCGCGCAGGCTCACACGCTGTGCGCGGCGCAGCGTCCGGCGCTGCTGATCCTCGATTACCATCTCGATTCCGGCGATACCGGTCTGGCGCTCTGGCAGCGACTGCGTGTGAGTTGCGGCCCGCTGCCGGCACTGGTGATCACCGCCGATCACAGCGATGGCGTGCGCCGTGCTGTAGCCGACGCCGGCCTGCTGTTGCTGCATAAACCGCTCAAGCCGTTGGCCTTGCGCGCGGCGCTCGATCGCCTGCTGCGCGCCGCTGGCGCGAGCACGCGTTGAGCCCGCTTCAGGGCTGCGATCGCGATGCCGGGTCGGTCAGCGACAATTCGCGCAATACCACGCCGGCCTGGGTGCGATTGCGCACCCCGAGTTTTTCGAAAATCACGCTCAGATGCGCCTTGACCGTGCGTTCCTGAATCGCGAGCCGATCCGCGATCTGCTTGTTGAGCAAGCCGTCCGCAACCAACGCCAATACCCGGAACTGCTGTGCGGTGAGGCGGGAAAGACGCGCCGCCAACTCGGTATCGCGTTGCTGCGAACGGGTTCGGGTAACCACCTCGCGCAGTGCGCTGGGCAGCCATGGCTGGCCGCTGAGTACACAGGCAATGGCATCGCGCAAGGTTTCCAGACCGGCACTTTTCGGGATAAAGCCGAGCGCACCGTGATCGAGCGCGCGCCGGATCACCTGTGGGTCGTCATTGGCGGAAACCACTACCACACCGACCGTCGGATACTGTGCGCGGACCGCCGCCAACCCGGCCAGGCCATGGTTGCCGGGCATGTGCAGATCGAGTAACACCAGGTCGGTCTCGGGTCGCGATGCCAGCACCGCCAACGCTTCGGCCAGATTGCCAGCCTCGGTAACACGCGCATCGACGAGGGTTCCGGCTACCGCCTGCCGCAGCGCAGCGCGGAACAGCGGATGATCATCGGCAATCAGGATATCGGTCATGGTAGCGAGCAGTGTAGTGCCTTGTGACGGGCTTATAGCGAGGCTGCGCGGAACCGAGGCATGATCGCGGAATACGGCAAACAGCGCCAGACGGCCATGGCACTTGTAGCGTCGTCATACCAGCGAAAGCTGGCATCCAGCGCCAGACGGCCATGGCACTTGTAGCGTCGTCATACCAGCGAAAGCTGGCATGACGAAAACCGGCTTGTTCAGCGGTTCCGACGTGGTTGACGGGCTCGTTCACGGACAATGCCCGCGCCCACGCAAGGCCCGTCCCCACAAATGGCTCACTCCTGCAAGAGGCAAAATACCAACCCTTGGTGTTGCGCGCTGCCGAGTAGTACCAAAGTACGATGCCTGAACGCAGCATCCGCAGTAACGTGTAGCGATGAAAACCTCAACTTCACTCGTTCTTGTCATCGGCCTTGCCGGATGTGCGGCACAACCATTGCCCTTGGCACAACCCCACGAGGTGGACACCGTGCGCGTTACCAACCATCGCGACAACGACGACCTGCTGACGGCGGGTCTGGCTGGTGATGGCCTGCGCTCGGCGCTACCGCCGGTGTTTGCCGACCCGGCGCAACCCACACCCGCCGACTTGCGGCGGCGAGCGATCTGGAGCAACTGGCGCGGGATTGCCGATCTCAGCCCCGGCGGTGGCTATGGCGAGATTTACGGCAGCCTGACACCGGTATCCGGTCGCGAGTTTAATGCGCTACGCACGGTGCCCGGCGCCAGCCAGCCGCATCGGCTGATGGTGCAACTCCCCGATGGCTTCGACCACGAGGCGCGTTGTGTGGTGGTTGCGGCATCGTCGGGTTCACGCGGCATCTATGGCGCGATTGCGCTGGCCGGCGCCTGGGGTCTGCCGCACGGTTGCGCAGTGGCCTATACCGACAAGGGCGCGGGCACCGACTATTTCGATCGGGCCAGCGGCACCGGGGTGGCACTGGACGGCACCCGTTCGGCCGGGTCGGACATCGCGTTCAGTCCGCCGCTGGTTACTGGCGACGGTGGATCGCCGATCATGAGCAAACACGCGCATTCCGGCGACAACCCCGAGGCCGACTGGGGCCGCCATGTCAAGCAGGCCGCGCAGTTTGCGCTGGAGGTGCTCGATCGCAGCTATCCGATGCAGGCGCCGTTTACCTTCGCCAATACCCGCGTGATCGCGGTGGGTGTATCGAACGGTGGCGGCGCGGTATTGCGCGCCAGCGAAGACGTGGAGCCGTGGCTCGATGGCGTGGTGGCGATTTCGCCGAACGTCTACGCTGCGACGGGGCGGCCGTTGTTCGATTACGCGACCGAGGCCGGGCTGCTGGCGCCGTGCGCGTTGCAGGCAGATCAGTTCGCGCAGGCACCGTTTGCCGGCTTCGCCGCGTTGAATCCGCTCACTGCGCAGGCGCGTTGCCGCAACCTGCGCGCGGCCGGACTGCTGCAGGCGGATACGCCCGCAGGGCAGGCCGCCGAGGCGCTGGCGATCCTGCGCGGCAACGGCTGGAACGACGGCGCGTTGATGGCAGCCGCCTTGTCTACCGCGTTTGATGTTTGGCGTGCGGTGGGCGTGACCTATGCGGCTGCGTACGCACGCAGCGGATCAGCGCCAATGCCGTGTGCTGCGCGCTTTGTTGGCGTGGCCAGTGACGGCACGCCAGCAGCGGCCACTGCGGCCGCGCGTGCGGCGTGGTGGGCCGATGGTTCGGGCATACCGCCGGGTGCCGGTTTGGGCCTGGCCGACGGTCTGGCCGAGGCCGGCGCTGACCCGGGTTTTGCCTCGGCGCGTTGTTTGCGTGGGTTGTGGGACGGGCAGGGCGCGATGGCGCGGCGGGTGATCGAGGGTGTGCAGGCGACCCAGGCCGGAGTGCCGCGCGCGGGCTTGCCGGTCATCGTGCTGCATGGTCGCGATGATGGCCTGATCCCGCTGGCATTCAGCGCCGAGCCGTGGCTGCGTGCAGCGCGGGCGCAGCAGCGCAACGTGCGGTTCTGGTCGGTGGCCAATGCCCAGCATTTCGACGGGTTTCTCGGCCTGCCGCCGCTGACGGCGCATTATGTGCCGATGCTGGCCTATGGCTATCGCGCGCTCGACCGGCTATGGGCGCATCTGCGCGAGGGCGCGCCGTTGCCCGCCGATGCCAGCATCCAGCCGGTGTTGCGCCGGTTCGAAAACGGCGCCTTTACGCCACTGCGTGCCCAAGATCTGGCGCTTCCCGGCGATTGATTGCTTACTGCCGCGAGTCCGGCTTGGGGGAAGCACTGAGCAAGCCCCATTCTTCGCCATGGCGGGCCGCCTGTGCCGGTGGCTGCAACTGCACACGGGCCAGGAACCCGACGGGCGGTGCGTGGAAAGTACGGCGGTCACGCAGGCTGGCGAACCGTAGCGCAGGGCACAGGCGAAGCAGGAGCTGAGCCTGCGTGCGATCCGGCGCAAGGCGTTTTCGGCCTTTTTCCGCCATGAAAAAGGCCTCGCCGGCCGCAGGCCGGTGAAAGCTTCGGCTGCGATCCGATGCAAATACCTCAACGCAACACACAGCCCCGATCGAGAGGTTGGCGAGGAGCGAAGCGACGCGGCAATCCACAGATTTCACGCCAATCAACGCACTGGATTGCTTCGCTACGCCCGCAATGACAGTTTGTTAAACGCTTCCTCGCTGGTTTTGCGCCTTGACCATCAAATCGGCCGCGCGCTCGGCGATCATCATGGTTGGTGCATTGGTATTGCCGCCGATCAACTTGGGCATCACCGAGGCGTCCACCACGCGCAGGCCGGCAATGCCGCGCACGCGCAGTTCGGGATCAACCACCGCCTGCGGATCGTCACTACCACCCATGCGACAGGTGCCGACCGGGTGATAAATGGTCTCGGCCTTGTCGCGGATGAACTGGATCAGGTGCGTTTCATCAACCGCCTCTTCACCGGGGAACAGTTCGTCGCCGCGATAGGCGTCGAAGGCCGGTTGCGCAAAAATTTCGCGCGATAGACGTACCCCTTCCAGCAGCATCTTGAGGTCGTAGCCCTCGCTGTCGGTGAGGTACTCGGGTTCGATCCGCAATGGATCAAGCGGATTGCTCGATTGCAGCAACAGGCGGCCACGGCTGCGCGGACGCAGCGCGCAGGCGTGCAGGGTAAAACCATCGCCCGGCAGGCGGTGGCGGCCGTGGTCGTCGAGCTGCGCCGGTACGAAGTGAAATTGCAGGTCGGGGCGTTCATCTTCGGCCAGGCGCGAGCGCAGAAAGCCGCCGGCTTCGGCGATGTTGCTGGTGCCCGGGCCGCGCCGTGCAAACAGATATTGCAACGCAATCCAGGCATCGTTGGTGTGGTCGTAGGTAATCGGCTGGGTGCACTTGCGCAGCGTGCACACGTCGAGATGATCATGCAGGTTGGCGCCGACGCCAGGCAGGTCGACGCGCAGATCGATGCCCAGGCGACGCAATTGATCGGCCGGGCCGATGCCCGAGAGCATCAACAACTGCGGCGAATTGATCGCGCCGCCGCTGAGGATGACCTCGCGGCTGGCGCCTTCGCAGAAGATGCCGCGACCGGCGACGCTGTAGGCCACGCCACTGACGCGGTCGCCCTCGTACACCAGGCGAGTGGCGGTGGCGCGGGTGATCACGCGCAAGTTGGGCCGCGCCCGCACCGGATCGAGGTAGGCGGTTGCCGCCGAACAGCGCGAGCCGTTGCGCTGGGTGACCTGATACCAGCCGAAACCCTCCTGGGTAGCACCGTTGAAATCGTTGCTGGCTGGCAACCCGGCCTCACCGGTGGCATCGAGAAATACCTGCGACAACGGGTTGGTGTAGCGCAGGTCGCTGACCGCGAGCGGGCCATCGCCGCCATGCAGCACATCGCCGCCACGGCTGTTGCTTTCCGATGCCTTGAACCATGGCAGCACCGCATTCCAGTTCCAGCCGCTGGCGCCGAGTTGCTCCCACTCGTCGTAATCGCCGGCATGGCCACGGATGTAGCACATGGCGTTGATCGAGCTGGAGCCACCAAGCACGCGTCCACGCGGCCACCACAGCCGGCGTCCGCCGAGTGCGGGCACCGGCGCGGTGTTGTAGTTCCAGTTGACGCCCTTGCGGCTGACCAATTTCGCGATGCCGGCGGGCATGTGGATGAAGGGATGCCAGTCGCTGGGGCCGGCTTCCAGCAGCAGTACTTTCACTGCCGGGTCGGCGCTGAGGCGATTGGCCAGCACACACCCTGCAGAGCCGGCGCCAACGATGATGTAGTCGTACACGATACGAGCCTGTTCGGTATTTTTTGACAGTAGGCGCTGAGCGTAGAGCAAATGCTCAATGTGCGGTCGCACAAACGCTGGTCAATCGATGCTCGTTCACGCTACCGTGCGCAGGCTCCCGCCCTGTGTGATGCCCATGCAAGACACTTTCATCAACCGTGCCCTCGGGCTGCGCAGTGCATGGGTCGAATCGCGCCCGATGCGTTGGGCGTTTGCCTACTTCTTCTTTCTGCTCACCGGCTACTACGTGCTGCGGCCGGTGCGCGATGCCTTGGGTTCCACGCAAAACCTGCAATGGTTGTTTACCGGCACCTTTATCGCGATGCTGCTGTTGCAACCGCTGTACGGCGCGCTGGTGAGTCGTTACCCGCGCCGGGTCTTTCTGCCGCTGGTGTATGGTGTGTTCATCGCCTGTCTGCTGTTCTTCTACTGGGCATTCCAGCAGCCGTTCGCCTGGCGCAATGGTGCGTTTTTCATCTGGGTCGCGGTGTTCAACCTGTTTGCGGTGTCGGTGTTCTGGAGCTTCATGGCCGATGTGTTCAGCCATGCCGACGCCAAGCGTTTTTATGGCTACATTGGTGCTGGTGGCACTTTGGGCGGATTTCTCGGTCCAATCCTCAGTCGCAATCTGGTGGGACATGTCGGCGTGGCGAATCTGCTGCTGGTATCGGCGTTCATGCTGGCGCTGTGCATCGTCTGCATCCAGCGCCTGCGGCCGTGGGCGCACGCGCGTGAAAAAGCCGAGGCCGGCTATCGGCCCGGATCGGTGATGGGTGGCGATGTGCTGGCTGGCCTGCGCCTGATCGGCCAGCACCCATTGCTGCGCGCACTGGCGGTGTTGATGTTCTTCGGCGTCGGGGTGGGTACGTTGCTGTACAACGAACAGGCGGCGATAGCACGCACCCACTTTGTCGATGCGGCCAGCCGCACCGCGTATTACGCCGGTATCGATCTGGCGATCAATGCCATTACCTTGCTGGTGCAGGTGGTTTTGACGCGTGGGCTGTTGCAGCGTTTCGGTGTGGCGCCGGTATTGATGATCCCCGCAGTGGCGGTGTTGCTTGGTTTTTCGGTACTCACGGCATCGCCGTTGCCGTTGCTGGTAGCAGTGGTGCAGGTAATCACCCGTGCCGGTGAGTTTTCCCTGTTGAAGCCGGCGCGCGAAACGCTGTACACACGGGTCAATCGCGAGGCGCGTTACAAAGCCAAGGCGGCGATCGATACCGTGGTCTACCGTGGCGGTGACCTCAGCTTTGTGTGGCTGCACAAGCTGCTGGCCGGCTTCGGGCCGAGCGCAGTGTTCGGCACTGGGGTGTTGGTGGCTGCCGGTTTATGCTTGAGCGCGTGGTGGGTGGGGCGCGAGCAGGCCCGGTTGGCGCCGGTTGCGTCACCCGAGCAACCGAAACCTGCGCTTGAGGGCACGACATGATGACCCCGCGACGCTGGCTTGGCCGCTGGCTGGCGCGTTATCTGTCGGCACCCGCGAATGCCACGGCAGCAGGGCCGACCAGTAACCCGGAGGCGCTGGCAGCCACCTTGCGCAAAGGCGATGTGCTGCTGGTCGAAGGCACCAGCCGGATCAGTTCGGCGATCAAGTACATCACCCAATCCACCTGGTCACATGCGGCGCTGTGTTTCGCCGAGCCGACGGCATGTAACGACCCGGCGGCAACGCCGGTATTGGTCGAGGCCGACCTGAATGCCGGCGTGCGCACGGTGCCGTTGTCGGCGTATTGCCGATTCCATACCCGCATTTGTCGTCCGGTTGGCTTGAGCACGGACGAAATCGACACGGTGTGCCAGTACCTGCTGGCGCGGGTTGGGCATCAATACGACTTGAAGAATGTATTTGATCTGGCCCGTTATCTGATCCGCACGCCACCGGTGCCACAGGACAAACGCCGCCGCTTGCTGGCACTGGGCAGCGGTGACCCGACCCGGGCAATCTGTTCGTCGCTGATCGCGCAGGCGTTCCAGTCGGTGCAATACCCGTTACTGCCGCAAGTCATCGCGCCGGCCAATGGTGAACCGATGTCGGCCAGTCAGCGTGAGTTGCTGCATATCCGCCACCACAGCCTGTTTGCGCCGCGCGATTTCGATATTTCTCCCTACTTCCGTGTCGTCAAACCCACGCTCGAGATTGGTTTTGATTTTCGCGCGTTGCACTGGGCCGAGCCGCACGAGTAGGAGTTCGGCAGCGTGTCGGATTTTGCCGACTGGCAGCCGTTGCCTGCGATACTTGCGCCTTTGCCGTGAGCGCTTGCCATGCCATCACCACCCCATCGTCTGCCATGGATCGCTGCTGGCGACATCAACGGCTTTTTCGGACTCGTCGTCGACAACCTGTCGATCCTGGGTTTCATCGCCAGCGCCTTGATCGGGGTGTTCGGTTTTCCTGCCGAGATTGTGTTTGCCCGCATGTTTCCCGGTACTGCGCTTGGCGTGTTGATCGGTAATCTGGTCTACACCGGCATGGCACGACGACTGGCGCAGCGGAGCGGGCGCGACGATGTCACCGCGATGCCGCTGGGGCTTGATGCTCCAACATCGATCGGCATGGCCTTGCTGGTGCTGGGGCCGGCATTTGTCGGCTTCAAGACGCAGGGCATGGGCGAGCACGCCGCCGCGATGGCGACCTGGCAATTGGGTATGGCGGCGCTGGTGGTGATGGGTGTGCTCAAGCTGGTGCTGGCGTTCTTTGGCGATGCGGTTACCCGCTGGGTACCGCGTGCCGGTCTGCTCGGCTCGATCGCCGGCATTGCGCTGATGCTGATGGGATTCCTGCCGCTACTGGAAGCCTTGCGGGTGCCGGTGGTGGGTTTTGTCACCCTCGGCTTGTTGCTTTATGTGTTGATTGCCAAGGGCCCCTTGCCATGGCGGCTGCCGGGCGTGGTGTTCGCGTTGGCCGCCGGCCTGGGGCTCTACTACAGCCTCGGCGCGGCCGGCCTGCTGGGCAGTGGTTATCAGACTCCGCATCTGCCGCCGTTGCGGTTGGCGCTGCCGTGGCCGAGCCTGGGGTTTGTCGCTGGCATGGCGTATCTCGGCCCATATCTGGCGCTGGTGCTGCCGTTCGGCCTGTTGATGGTAGTGGGTGGCATCAATGTCAGCGAAAGCGCGCGCGCTGCCGGCGACGATTACCGCACCCGCGACATTCTGCTCACCGAAGCGGTGTCCACGCTGGTTGCCGGAGCCTGCGGCGGCGTTGCCCAGACCACTCCGTACATCGGTCAGCCGGCCTACAAGCACATGGGTGCGCGCAGCGGTTATACCTTGCTTGCTGGTCTGTTCATTGGCCTTGGTGGCATGCTCGGTTACGTTTCCGGGTTGGTGGAACTACTGCCGCTGGTGGTGCTGGCGCCGATCATCATCTACGTGGCGATGGACATTGCGGTGCAGGCATTCGCGGCGACACCGGCCAAACACGCGCCAGCGGTGGTGTTTGCGTTTCTGCCGGCGATCGCCTACCTATTGACGATCAAGCTGGGAAATCCAGGCGTCGTGCCAGCCGCGCAATTCGTGCACCTTTTCGCTGACGCCAGCCACGGCATCAGCGAGCTGGCGGTGATCGTGGTGCTCGGCAATGGCTTCATCATTACCGCGATGTTGTGGGCGACCATGCTGGCGGCGTTGATCGACCAGCAACCGCGCCGCGCGGCCAAAACCCTGCTGATTGCGGCCGGGCTCACCGCATTCGGAGTGATCCACTCGGTGCAACCGCAAGGTGGGGTGTACTGGCCGTGGTCGCTGCGCGGGCACGGCGCAATGATTGCGCAGCAGTTCATCGCCGCCTATGTCGTATTGGCAGCGATGTTGTGGATGGTATTGCCGATGCCGGGTCATGTGCCGCGAAACCATTGAGCCAATCGGTTCGGCATTTTCGCTACATCATGCCGCCTCGGTCGGCGAGGGCTTGCAGGGCAGTGGTAGTAGCGCTCGGTGGGCATCGCTGCCGGGTTTACGGCCGCCCGAATTGCACACTGTCTACCAAGTCGTAAAAGGCGGAACGTTGTGCCTTGCGAAAACCGGTAATGCTTCCATCGATCTCGTCAATAGTGGCGCCCCATAGCTCTTCAAGCAGATAAACTCGATTGCCATCCTGTGCGATGGGTAGCCATTGGCGGGTACGCAACCCGTCGAAGGTACCGCCGCTTCGGCGCAGCACCAGCAGAGAGTCTTCGATGCTCCATTTGCGGTTGTTGTCGACAAATGGCTCATCGGCTGCGGTCGGGCCAAGTGCTGTGCGCGTGACCGTCCGTTCGGGGTCATCATTGATCTGAATGAAGAATGGAGAGTCACCGTTGCCAACGCCGCGGAAATTACCAAGTTCCAAGCCGCTGCGGTAGATGCCCGGCGCGTTGGCAGGGGTAAAACTGAAGCTTTGGTCAGCCTTGACACTCATGCCGACAGCGATGGCTCGGGCACCATCGGAGCGGGTGACGACAGCCAACACCGAGTCCGCCTTGCCGCCATCGCTACGATAACGTTTGTATTCATGATCGTAACTGGCTGAGCCGTCGGCGCGGGTTAGTACGGCGTGAATGCGGCCATCGTCAATATTGGCGGTAAAGCTTTCTTGCATACCGGGTGCGTAAACCCGTGCCGTATCGAAGTCAAAGAGTGCCGAAACGCCAAAACGCAACTGTTGTGACTCGTCAACAAAACCGACGGCAGCCAAGTCGGCCACGAACGGCAACATGCGCGTACCGGCCAGATCGCTGGCGGCAAATGGCAGCGCATCGGTTTTGAAGCCCAATAGTTGCGTCGTAAACACACTCGGATGTGGCTGTGGATCATCGCATGCAGCGGCTCCAATGCGGCGCGTTTCTGTAAACACGGTTTGTGAGAGCGTGTCGATACCTGCAATCAGCAATCGCTTCAGCTCCAGCTTGGTGATTAACGACTCGCGTTCTTCCTCGGATCCACAAGAAGTGAAATCGAAGAAGCGGAAACGATTCCTAGGTTCGTTGGGCACAATCGTGAGCACACCCGCGCTCAAGCTCCAACTCGCAGTGGCGTCCGACAGCAAATCCGTGGTCAACCATTCAACGGTACCGCTGCTGCCGCCGGTGTCAGCAAAGCGCAACAGCCCCTCAGCCCCGCCATCGACTGATTGCACCGCGCCCACTGGCGATGGCAAGTACAGTGCGTATTCGCTGGGGATATTGCCCGGCGCAAAGGCGACGCTGGCCGGCGTGGTGTTGGTGACATCGGCGATGGCTTGATCCAGCGTTCCTTCCGGCAGACTGTCGATCAATGCCTGTGTTGCTTCCGGGCTGGACAGCAGTGCCAGTGTGTTGGTAACCCCGTCCGGCAATGTCACACCGCCATCGACCACCAACTGGATCAGCGCAGCGCCCTGGATAACACGTTCCAATGGAATGTTATCGCCGAGACCGGTAAATGTAGTGTCATCGGCGGGTATGGCACCCTGGTTGGCCTCAACCATCAACGCAAATTGCGCGGTGGTGAAGTGGGTCACGTCGGTTTGCGCATTTTCGCCCGATGTCAGCTGACCGTCGCTGCCGGCCTCACTGACTAGGCGCTCGGCGCTGCCGAGCAGGCTCTCGAACTGTACCTGCGGCTGTGCCGCAGAGCCGATGGCACTCAGGCGCACGAACTCGTCGCCGCTGCGCGCCACCACCCGCAGGTCATAATTGCCGTTGGCATCGGCCGTGGTTTGATATTGGCGATCACCGACTTGCGCGGTCACCGTCGCGTCGGCGATCGGCGAATCGGTGATCTGGCCCTGCAAGGTGAGTGCGCGACACGGCCCTTGCACGATCTTGACCATCTGCGTGGAAAAGTCCTCAAACGCGGGTAGGGTGCTGTTGAACGTTACCTGTGCGGTACTGCAATCGCTGATGTCCAACACCATATGGCCCCATGGGGTGCGGGTCACGTCGGTGGGGTTGAAGGCTGGGCCGAAGTCGGCACCGCCGGTGAGGGTCATGTCATCGAAGCTGATCGTGGTGCCGTCGAGGCGGCCGGTGCCGATGATCCAGGCCTGTTCGCCGTTGAGGTAGGTGTAATAAGTTGCAACGTAGGTTGCACCATCGCCCTCAAGCGCAACCTGAATGCCCTCGCCATCGCGGGTGGGGTTGAACCAGTTGCCGATCACCATGGTGTCACCGGTCGTGCTGGCCATCCGGTCGCTGTTGCACGGGCCGGGGACGATCTTCTGGTATGCGGTTTCAAAGCCGGTGAAGCGGGTATCGGTGGGCTCGAATGCGATCAGCGCCGTGTTGCAGTCGGCAAAGCGCATCGTCGCCCGCCCCCATACGTCGCGCACCACATCTTCGGGGCGGAATGCGCTGCCGAACTGGGCGCCGGAAGTCACCACGAACTGATCGATCACCAGCTCGCCCGAGGCTTCGTCGAACGCATTGCTTCCGATCAGCCAGACCTGTTTGCCACCCAGATAGGTGTAGCAGGTGAGGATCATCGACTGACTGTCGCCTTCCAGGGTGAGATTGCAGCCTTCGCCATCACGCACCGGATTGAACCAATTGCCGGTCAAATCCTCGGCCACGATGGGCTCGGTTACGGATTGTGCATGTGCCAGAAACGCAAGGCTGGACAGCAGAATGCTCGCAAATACGGATTCCCGGTTCATTGGTCAATTTCCACGTTTGATTGATGTGGTAAATCTTGGTCGGGCACGCATCCGCCAGGCTGGCTGCAACTAAAACGTTCTCGTAAAAAAAGTATCCCTTGCGATGTGATTCAATCTATACAAAGAGAATGACATGAGCAAGAGCATGATAGCGCGGGCGTGTTATACGCTGGAGTTCAAGCACGACGTAGTGCGATTGGTCGAGAGTGGCCAGAGCCAGGCTGCGATGGCCGATGACGCCTCGAATGCTTGAATCCACCAACGGCCGACCGCATCTAGGGGGCATCGGCGGCCCCCGCCGCACAATCCGGTGGAGAACCACATGCGCATGGACAAACTCACCTCGCGCTTCCAGCAGGCCCTGGCCGATGCCCAGAGCCTGGCGGTGGGCCGCGACCACAATCTGATTGAACCGGTGCATCTGCTGATCGCCCTGATCGATGAATCCGGCGGTTCGAGCAAGCCGATGCTGGCGCAGGCGGGCGTCAACGTGGTGGCGCTGCGCGCGCGGCTGGGCGAGCTGCTCGACAAATTGCCGACGGTAAAAGGGCAGGAAGGCAATGTCACGGTCGGCAACGACCTCGGCCGTCTGCTCAACGTTACTGACAAGCTGGCGCAGCAGCGCGGCGATGCCTACATCGCTTCGGAGTTGTTCGTGCTGGCCTGCCTCGACGACAAGGGCGACATTGGCCGCGCACTCAAGGATGCGGGCGCCAACAAGGCACGGCTGGAAGCGGCCATCGACGTTCTGCGTGGCGGCGAAAAAGTGAGCGATGCCGGTGCCGAAGAGAATCGCCAGGCGCTGGAAAAATACACCATCGATCTCACCGCCCGCGCCGAGAGCGGCAAGCTCGATCCGGTGATTGGCCGCGATGAGGAAATCCGCCGTACCATCCAGGTGTTGCAGCGACGCACCAAGAACAACCCGGTGCTGATCGGCGAGCCGGGCGTCGGCAAGACCGCCATCGTCGAAGGACTGGCGCAGCGCATCGTCAACGGTGAAGTGCCCGAAGGCTTGCGCGGCCGGCGCGTGTTGTCGCTCGACATGGGTCTGCTGATCGCTGGCGCCAAGTTCCGTGGCGATTTCGAAGAACGGCTGAAGGCGGTGCTCAGCGATCTGGCCAAGCAGGAAGGCAATGTCATCCTGTTCATTGATGAGCTGCACACCATGGTCGGTGCCGGAAAAGCGGAAGGCTCGATGGACGCCGGCAACATGCTCAAGCCGGCACTGGCGCGCGGTGAGTTGCACTGCATTGGTGCTACCACGCTCGATGAATACCGCAAATACGTGGAGAAGGACGCCGCGCTGGAACGGCGTTTTCAGAAAGTACTGGTGGGTGAGCCGAGCGTCGAGGACACCATCGCCATCCTGCGCGGTCTCAAGGAACGCTACGCGGTGCACCATGGCGTGGAGATCACCGACCCGGCCATCGTCGCCGCCGCCACGCTCAGCCATCGTTACATCGCCGACCGTCAATTGCCGGACAAGGCAATCGATCTGATGGACGAGGCGGCATCGCGTATCCGCATGGAGATCGATTCCAAGCCCGAAGAAATGGATCGCATGGAGCGGCGGCTGATCCAGCTCAAGATTCAGCGCGAGGCCTTGAAGAAAGAAAAGGATGCCGAATCGAAACAGCGCCTGGCCGATCTGCAAACCGAGATCGATTCGCTCGAACGCCAGTTTTCCGATCTGGAAGAAGTGTGGAAGGCGGAAAAAGCCGCGCTGACCGGCGCCACCCGGATCAAGGAGCAGATCGAGCAACTCAAGATCGAACTGGATGCCGCGCACCGGCACCAGGACCTCGCGCGCGCCTCGGAGATTCAGTACGGCAAATTGCCGGAGCTGGAGCGTCAGCTCAAGACCGCGCAGGAGGCCGAGAGCAAGGGCTTCACCTTGTTGCAGGACAAGGTGACCGCTGAGGAAATCGCCGAAGTGGTGAGCCGCTGGACCGGCATTCCGGTCAGCAAGATGCTGGAGGGTGAGCGCGAGAAATTGCTGAAGATGGAAGATGCCCTGCATACACGTGTGATCGGCCAGGACGAAGCAGTAAGGGCAGTGTCCGATGCGATCCGGCGTTCACGCGCAGGCCTGTCCGACCCCAATCGGCCGAACGGCTCGTTCCTGTTCCTTGGCCCTACCGGCGTCGGCAAGACCGAGCTGTGCAAGGCATTGGCGGGGTTCCTGTTCGACACCGAGGAAGCGATGGTGCGCATCGACATGAGCGAGTTCATGGAGAAGCACTCGGTGGCCCGCTTGATCGGCGCGCCGCCGGGCTACGTCGGTTACGAGGAAGGTGGCTATCTCACCGAGGCAGTGCGGCGCAGACCGTATTCGGTGTTGCTGCTCGACGAAGTGGAAAAGGCGCATCCCGATGTATTCAACGTGTTGCTGCAGGTGCTCGACGATGGCCGCCTCACCGACGGCCAGGGCCGTACCGTCGATTTTCGCAACACGGTGATCGTGATGACCTCGAATCTCGGCTCCAATCTGATCCAGGAACTGTCCGGCGATGACTCACCCGAGGCCTACACCCAGATCAAGGCATCGGTGATGGGCGCGGTGCAGGGCCACTTCCGGCCCGAGTTCATCAACCGGCTCGATGAGATTGTAGTCTTTCATCCGCTGGCGAAGGATCAGATTCGCGCCATTGCCGCGATCCAGGTTCAGCATTTGCACACGCGTTTGGCCGAACGACAGATCAAGCTCGAACTCAGTGATGGTGCACTCGCCCTGCTCGGCGATGCCGGCTTTGATCCGGTGTACGGCGCGCGCCCGCTCAAACGCGCGATCCAGCAGCAACTGGAGAACCCGTTGGCGCAGAAAATACTGTCCGGCGCGTTTGGCTCAGGCGACGTGGTGCACGTCGATGCCGCGGCCGGCGCGCTGGTGTTTCGCAAGACGTGATATTCGTTGTGTCCGCGAAGGACGCGAACAACGCAAATAACCGCGAATAAGCCTTGTTGATGGGTTTCGCTGCGCTCTACCCATCCTACTGGCTTTGCGCTTGCCCTTTGCGTTTTTTGCGTCCTTTGCGGACCAAGCGCTTTACGCTCCCCGAATCCCGAGCGAAACCGATCACGCAGCGTCCAACGGCTCCAGCCAGCCATGGCGATCGGGCGTCTTGCCGGAGAACAGGCCGAAGAACAGTTCCTGCATCGTGCCGGTCAACGGCCCGGGCTTGCCGCTGCCCACCGGCTTGCCATCGACCGATCGGATCGGGGTGATTTCGGCGGCGGTGCCGCACATGAACAACTCGTCGCACAGGTACAGGTATTCGCGCGGCATTTCGCGTTCCACCACGGTGATGCCGGCATCGCGTGCCATACGGATGATGCAATCACGGGTGAAACCGTTGAGGATGGCGGAACTCACCGGCGTGGTGTGCAGCGCGCCGTCGAATACCAGAAAAATATTTTCACCGGCGCCTTCCGACAGCATGCCGTTATGCGCCAGCGCGATACCTTCGCCGAAACCCAGGCGCCGCGCTTCGCGCGCGATCAATTGCCCTGACAGGTAATTGCCGCCGGCCTTGGCGCCCGTCGGAATGGTGTTGGGCGCCATTCGCTGCCAGCTCGATACGCAGGCGTCGATCCCGGCTTCCAGCGCGCCTTCACCCAAATACGGGCCCATCGGCCACGCGGCGACGGCAACGTCGGTGGGGCAGTCTGCGCTCAAGCCGAAACCACCCAAACCGCGAAAGGCGACCGGGCGCAGGTAAGCGCTGGTCAGGCCGTTGGCGCGGATCACCGCGCGGCTGGCATCGGCCAATTGCTCAAGCGAGTAGGGCATCGCGATGTCATAAATCTTGGCCGACTGGAACAAGCGGCGCAGGTGATCGGTGAGCCGGAAAATGGCTGGGCCATTGGCCGTTTGATAGCTGCGGATCCCTTCGAAAACCGATGATCCGTAGTGCAGGGCATGTGCCATGACGTGCGTTGTGGCCTGCGCCCAGGGTTTGAGTTGGCCGTTGTGCCAGATGTGTTCGGGGTAGTGTTGGGACATGGGATTGATCCAAGAGTGTTGGCAAAGTGTAACCGGACCCCGGGACCACGGGATCCCGGGGGCCCGGCTTCATCGGGTCCCGGCTCTACCGCAAGCGCTCAAGCACCGCCAGCGTCGGGCGCGCCTGGTTCAGCGTGTAGAAGTGCAGCCCGGGTGCGCCACCATTCAGCAGGCGCTGGCACATGCCCGCGACCAGATCGCTTGCGAACGCGCGGATCGCGTCGCGGTCATCGCCGAACGACGCCATGCGTTTTGCTACCCAGCGTGGAATCTCGGCGCCGCAGCCTTCCGAGAAGCGCCGCAACTGAGAGAAGTTGGCGATCGGCATGATGCCGGGCAGGATCGGAATGTCGATACCGTGTCGCCGTGCGCCATCGACGAAATGGAAATAGGCATCGGCGTTGTAGAAATACTGGGTGATCGCGGCATCGGCGCCGGCATCCACTTTGAGCTTGAAATGGGCCATGTCGGCGGCCGCATGTTCGGCCTGCGGATGGGTTTCCGGGTAGCAGCCGACCAGTAATTCAAAGGTGTCGCCGTGCTCGGCGCGGATGAAGCCAACCAGTTCCGAGGCGTAGCGAAAGTCGCCGGCGCGGGCCATGCCCGACGGCATGTCGCCACGCAGCGCGACCAGGCGCTTGCAGCCCTGGGCGCGATATTGCACCAGCAACGATCGGATTTCCTCGCGGCTGCCACCGACACAGGAAATGTGCGGTGTTGCGTCCAGCCCATGGCGTTGGTGCAGGTTGCGCACGGTTTCTGGCGTGTAGCTCAGGGTCGAGCCGCCGGCGCCAAAGGTGACCGATACATATTCGGGTTGGTGTTTTGCCAGCCTGGCGGCGGTCTTGTCCAACTGCTCGCGCTGCTCGTCGGTCTTGGGTGGGAAAAACTCGAAGCTCACTGCGGCCATGGCAACCCCCTCTGTGTTGCCGCGCATTATATCGCTTCATGCGGATAAAGCGATTGACAGTCGCAAATGCCTGTTATAGCCTGCATCCATCCGACTCATCGAGACCGGCTGAGGGAAAGGCCCTTGGACGCCGGGGCAACCAGCGGGAAACCGCAAGGTGCCAAATCCTACGGTGGCAATGCCACTGAAAGATGAGCCGTAGCAGTTGCCGCAAGGCAGTTGCCGCGCGATTCCCGTTGTGGGCTCGCCGGGTCGGATCATTACAGGACCCGATGCCGTGAGCGCGAACCAGACCGAACCCCATCCGTGTACCGCCGGCCCATATGAACTGGGCATGCACCGCGCCGTGATCGACGGCGCGCTGGACGGCGTTGCCGCCGAAGTCGAAATTGGCTTTGCGCGCTATGGCCGCGTCGATGCGCCATGCATCGTGGTAATGGGCGGCATTTCGGCATCGCGCCAGGTCGGCGATTGGTGGGCCGCGCAGGTTGGCCCGGGCAAGGCGCTCGACACCCGCTACTACTGCGTGCTGGGTTTCGACTATCTGTCGGCGCTGCCTGTTGGCTGGAGCGGCATCAGCCCGCACGATCAGGCGGCGGCGCTGTGCACCTTGCTCGATGCACTGAAGATCGAGCGCGCGCATGCGCTGGTTGGTGCGTCCTATGGCGGCGCGGTGGCATTGGCGTTCGCGGAGCGTTATCGCGATCGCCTCGACTCGGCGTTGGTGTTGTCGATGGCCGCGCGTCCGTCACCGATGGCGTCGGCGCTGCGCGCATTGCAACGCGACCTGCTGCGGTTGGGCGAGGATCTGGGTTTTCAGGCGGAAGCGGTGGCGATGGCGCGTGCGCTGGCGATCACCAGCTACCGTAGCGATGCCGAGTTTTCGCGCCGGTTCGCGGGCAACCCCGAGCGGCAGGGTGGCTGCTGGCGGTTGCCGGTAGAGGGTTATCTGCGTGCCCAGGGCGAGCGCTTTGCACGTTGTTTCGATGCAGAGGCTTACCGCGTGCTATCCGAATCGCTCGACCTGCATCGGGTCGATCCGCACCGCTTGCACACCTGTCTGCATTTGCTGGCGGTCGATCAGGATCGGCTGGTGCCGCGCGCCGACATTCAGGCGCTGGCGCGTGTCACCGGTGCCTCGTTCACCTGTCTGGCTTCGGACTACGGTCACGACGCGTTTTTGAAAGAGCCCATGGCAATCGCTGACTGGCTGACGGCCTGCCTGCGCCAGGATTTGCGAATGCGACGGTCGGCGCTGACTGCTTGAACCCGCCTTTGCCACTCCCCGATCCGAGGTTACCGCCATGACTCTGCAATCCGCCACCCGCGCTGTGCGTAGCGGCATCGACACCGACCCCAACTTTGGCGCGGTGATTCCGCCACTGTACCTGTCGACCAATTTTTCATTTGCCGGTCTGGATGGCAAACGACGCTACGATTACACGCGCAGCGGCAACCCGACTCGCGACCTGTTGGCCGAGGCACTGAGCGAACTCGAAGGCGGTGCCGGAACGGTTGTCACGGCCAGTGGCATGGCGGCGATCGGGCTGGTGCTGGAACTTCTTGAGCCGGGCCAACTGCTGGTGGTGCCGCACGATTGCTATGGCGGCTCGCATCGGTTGTTTCGTGCCTGTGCCGGCAAGGGCCGCTTCGAACTGGCGGTGATTGATTTCCACGACGCCGCTGCATTGGGCGCGGCGCTGGCGCGCGGGCCGGCGCTGGTGTGGATCGAAACCCCCAGCAATCCGTTGCTGCGCATTACCGACATCCGCCATGTCGCTGCTGCGGCAAAAGCAGCGGGCGCCACGGTGGTGGTGGACAACACCTTTTTGTCGCCGGCCCTGCAACAGCCGATTGCGCTGGGCGCCGATATCGTGGTGCATTCCACCACCAAATACATCAACGGCCATAGCGATGTGGTCGGTGGTGCGGTGGTGGCGGCCGACGCGGCGCTGCACGAAACCCTGGCCTGGTGGGCCAACGCCACCGGCGTTACCGGCGCGCCGTTCGACAGCTATCTCACCCTGCGTGGCCTGCGCACACTGAATGTGCGGCTGCGTGCGCATCAGGAAAACACGCTGGTACTGGCGGAACATTTGAACGTCCATCCGGCCGTGGCGGCAGTACATTTTCCTGGTCTTGCCAGCCATCCGGGGCACGCGCTGGCGGCGCGGCAACAGTCAGGATTCGGTGCGATGCTCAGCTTTGATCTGCATGGTGGCGTGCCCGCCGTACGCGCTTTCGTCGATGGTCTGGCCTGTTTCACGCTGGCCGAATCGCTGGGCGGCGTGGAAAGCCTGATCGCGCACCCGGCGAGCATGACCCATGCCGCCATGCCCGAGGAAGCGCGGCGCCTTGCCGGCATTGGCGATGGCTTGCTGCGCGTGTCGGTGGGCGTCGAGGATGGGCGCGATCTGCTTGCCGATATCGATGCCGGGTTGGCGCGGGCGGAAGCGGTGCTGTGTGGCCGCTCCAAGGCAAATGGCGCGTTGTCGTAACCGATCCGCTTGCCGCACAGCCGGTGCGCATCGCGCCGCCGAAACCCGGTATCGCCGCATACGCGTCGTGCGCCAATCCCGGGTTACGGCCTGCGGCCTAACCCGGGCTACCACAGCGCGCGTAACTCCGATTACCCCAGTAGCCCGGGTTGCGGCGAAACCGAAACCCGGGGCCCCGCATC
>Ga0100393_10001147_pt1 | contig 27394 bp, 22 predicted proteins | sample CryGeymeta201517_FD_81546 | JGI IMG/M metagenome (GOLD analysis project Ga0100393, IMG submission 81546) | Groundwater microbial communities from Crystal Geyser aquifers in Utah, USA - Crystal Geyser metaG 2015-17 | ecosystem: Environmental > Aquatic > Deep subsurface > Groundwater | place... | reverse complement strand
GTGCTTGGAAAGCTCAATGTTGACGAGTTAATTGTTCAACTTCAAAGTGCCGACATATACGTTTCCGCATCGCTCTCGGATGGGTCATCGATTTCACTGCTGGAAGCGATGGCGTGCGGCCTTGCACCCATTGTTTCCGATATTCCTGGCAATCGGGAATGGGTAACAGAATCGGATAATGGCTGGTTGTTTCCCCCCACCGACATCAAGCATCTGGCAGATGTCATGGCACAAGCTGCCGCTGATCTGAAGGAAAGCAGATGTATCGGTGAAAAGAATATTGAGATAGTGAGAAGTAGGGCGGATTGGCGCCGCAACAACGCTCTGTTGTTGGAAGGATATAGAATGGTGGTTTCGTGAAAAGCCCTGTGACCGCAATCATACAGGCACGAATGAGCTCAACCCGCTTGCCAGGTAAGGTTCTTAAAGAGATTGGCGGCAAAACGATGTTAGAGATGGTTGTCGAGCGGGCCCGCGCCGCGCATCTAATTACGGACGTCGTCGTTGCTACTTCAATCGATGAAACCGACGATGCCATCGTAACCAAATGCCATGAACTCCGCATCCCTGTCGTTCGCGGAGCCTTGGACGACGTGCTTTCCCGATATTACACTGCCGCGCAGGCATACCCAGCCCCCACATATGTTCGGCTAACGGCTGATTGCCCTTTGCTGGACCCAGCAGTGATCGACAAGGTCATCAACGCATTTCAAGACAATGACGTCGACTATGCCGCAAATCGGATGCCCGACAAACGAACCTATCCGATTGGATTGGATGTGGAAGTCTTTAGCGCTTCATTCCTTATGGAAGCCAATCAGAAAGGGCAACATGGCTATCAGCGGGAACATGTGACGCCCTACATGTATGATTGCAGTTCGACACGCCCAATCCTTCATGTAGAGTCCGGGATACCAAACATGCATTATGAACGCTGGACCGTTGATACCAAAGAGGACTTGGCGTTGATCAAATCGATTATCGACACTTTAGGTCCTGAAATTCGTCCTTTTGAAGATGTATTGGCGTTTTTATCTGCACATCCAGAATTGAAGACGATTAATTCTAATATACGGCAAAAGTCGTTTCGAGAGTGAGGATTTGATGGATAACCAACAAGAGAGTTTTTGGAAGGGTGAATTTGGCAACGACTACATCGATCGCAACAAAAGCGATCAATTGCGTGCGAGTAATTTATCTTTCTTCTCGAACATCTTAACCCATACGGACGGTGTCGAGTCGGTGCTTGAGCTAGGCGCTATTAAGAAGCGCGTCACTTAAGGCTTATCGGTCACTTTCCACGCAGGATTCGTGATGCAGATCGCAAGTTATCTCCGTTAAATACATTTTTGGGGTGAAAACGGGACATCAGGCTGTTTGAGGTTGATGCTGAGCGTGTTTTCACGCGCATGCGTCCTGGGGACCGCTTCAAGAAAAAAATAACGGGAAGAGCTGTTTTCAAGGCTTCTCTTCCCGTTATGAAGCAACGGAAGCTCAGTTTCTACGCCAGTTTCCCGTTGTGCTCGTGGTTTGACTACAAGTGCCGTGATCGTCCTATCTACTACCTTCGATGTCAAGATTTGGATGAAGTTTTCTTCGTGCTGTCTTCCTATCGATCTTGCTCGTCCCACCCGTTGCCCCAAGTGCCATGCGGCTTCCAAGCCGGTCGGGAAACCATATATTGTACTGGGTCATGGCATGCGATTACGTCGTTTTGTCGTGATGACTCATCTTGAATCGGTGGAGATTCGAATCCGCAGATTTCGGTGTCGATTATGTGGTGTCACGATCACGGTGCTGCCCTCGGACGCCGTGCCACGACGCTGTTATACACGGCCCGTCATCGTTTTTGCGCTCGCGATGTGGACGTCTATGACCGCGGTCGAGGTGCGTCACCAGGTGGCCGTCGTGAGCTCGGATAATTCAAGCTGGCCACAGCTTCGAGTCTGGGCCAACGCGAGTTGGCCCGAACTCGGTCCTTTGCCTCGAGGCCCTCCCAAAACTCGGGCTCAGGCGATCGGGCAAGCCTTTGCGGGCCGCGCTCCACCTGAACTTAAGCCTATTGGCATCACCGAAGCTGCCATTGAAGGCGCACGGAATTTGAGAGGATTTGCACGTCAAGTTTGACGTTATTTTCATCCACCATTCCGAATCTCACGCCCATTTGGGAGGCGTGAGATGACGAAATCGCCGCATTGTCGCGGTCATTTCGAAGGAAAAGGTATGAAATTGCCTCAAGTTCGCGATTCTCGTGAAGAGATCGCGCTCTATCGCGCTCAAATTATTGGCCAAGTCGCCCACATGGATTTGGCTCATGGAGATTTGTGTTTTGCACTCGTCGAATTAAGCAAACAACGCTTTCGACCGCCCCAGAGCAGGACGACACGGACTTACTCCGTGCCCACATTACAGCGTTGGTATTATCATTATCGCCAAGGTGGGCTCGAGGCGCTTAAGCCCAAACAACGCAAAGATGCAGGCCATGGAAAGCAGCTTCCAAAAGCACTGGTCGAGCTTTTGCTCGATATTCGGCGCGAACATCCGAGCGCTTCGGCCATGCTCATTCGAGACACGTTGATCGCCGATGGCCGGCTTGATGCGGAGGCGATCTCGGTTTCGACGCTGCGCCGAATTTATGCCGAACATGATTTGCCGCGCCTTGCGCGCGACAAAACGCCTGAAGACCAAACCCAGCGTTTGCGTTGGCAAGCCGCGCATCCCAACGCGCTGTGGCATGGCGATGTCTGCCATGGCACCCAAATCACAACCTTGGACGGCAAGAAAATTAATTTGCGAATTCATGGGCTGCTTGATGACGCATCGCGCACCATCATTGCCCTTGAGGCCCATGCGAGTGAAAAAGAAGTCGACATGCTTGGGGTTTTTACCCGAGCGATTCAACGCCACGGTTGTCCTGACGCAATCTACCTCGACAACGGCTCAACGTATCGTGGAGAGGCATTGAGCATCGCTTGCGGGCGCCTCGAAATTGGGTTGATTCACGCGAAACCTTACGATCCCCAAGCACGCGGAAAAATGGAGCGTTTTTGGCGCACGCTTCGAGGACGCTGCCTCGATCACCTGACCGGCGTGAACTCGCTTCATGACGTTAATGTGCGCCTTCACGCGTTTGTCGACGCCTATTATCACCCCAAACCTCATGCCGGGCTCCTCGGGAAAAGCCCTCAGGAGGTCTGGGATGCGCACTGGCGTGCGCATCCCGAAGGCCCTCAGCGGGCTGATGAAGCAAGGCTTCGCGGCGCGATGACCGTGCGTAAAAAACGCAGAGTTCGAAATGACTCCACGCTTTCACATCTGGGGAAAGACTGGGAAATACGCCGCGGATTCTTTGCCAAAAAGCTCGTCACCGTCGCGCATTGCCCGCTCGATTCGCCCGTCATTCCTTGGGTTGAAGCCGATGACGTCATCATCGCGTTGCACGCTGTTCGTCCAGTGAGCAACAGCCATCGCGAACGACAAAAGCCGCCTGTTAATCCGCCCAAAAAGAATGTTGATTTTAATCCGCCTCAAGTCCTGCTTGATAAACATTTTGGCCGCCTTCCATCACAAATATCCAAGGAAAAATCATAATGATGACCTCCGAAGAACAACGATTTTTTGAATTAAAAACGGTCCCATTTTCCAAAGAAATTTCAGACGATGAACTCTGGCTCCCGCCCTCCAAACAGCCTATTGTTGACGCCCTCTGTGAAGCAGTGAAAGCCAAGCAGTGCGTGCTTTTGACAGGCGAACCAGGTGTCGGGAAAACCTGTGTTTTGAGGGCTGTTCGAAGCCGCCTCACCTCACCAAATATTCGACTAACTTATTGCCATAATGTGATGCTTGGCCGTCGTGATTTCTACCGTCAGCTCTGTGTCGCCCTTGATCTGCGCGCCAAAGCCACGGCGGCCGCGCTTTTTTATGCTGTGAGCACCCATGTTGAAGAACTCGCACGAGACAAAATTCGGCCGGTTTTATTGCTTGATGAAGCTCATCTTTTGCATCAAGACACGCTGGACCATCTGCACGTTTTGCTCAATTACGAGTGGGATTCCCAAGCGCTCCTTTCCCTTGTCCTGATTGGACTTCCAACGCTTGAAGACCGCCTTACCTTACGCCATAATCGCTCGCTGTACTCACGGCTTCATGTCCGTTTGCGGATCGATGCCTTGACCGCTGATGACACAGCGGCCTACGTCCAAAACCGCCTAGAACAAGCCGGCACGAAAACAAATATCTTTGCCTATGACGCGCTTGCCGCGCTGCACGAGGCAACCCTTGGAAACATGCGGGATATCGACCGTTTTGCCTCACTCATTCTGAGCGAGGCAAAACGAAGGGATCAGAAAAAAGTACAACGCGACATTGTGATGCGCGTGGTGGAGCAAGAGCAACGCTACATAGTCGGTGCGTAATTGCGGCAGGCAGGCTTTCGATGATCATCATAGAGCCTGCCTGCATTCGCATTGTTAAGCCTGCTTTTTAACAGGCGCCAATATTGGTCTGAACTTGGAGGCGATTGGTCGACTCATTCCCTCCGCCAAGTTGGATGGGGTAGAAATAAACGCCGCAGCCTTTGAGGCCCTTCAGAAGAATCCATTTGTAAATGAGGCGCATTTAGATAGTATTATTAGATTCACGCCTACAAATACCTATGACCTTGTATTTACAAAAACCGTCTTAATCCACATCGCGCCTGATGCACTTAATGACGTTTTTGACGTCATGTACAATGCTTCAAATCGGTATCTTCTAGTAGCCGAATACTACAATCCAGCCCCTGTCGACATTGTATACCGCGGACATCAACAGAAGCTTTTCAAACGTGACTTTGCTGGAGATTTGATGAAACGCCATCAAGATCTACGACTACTTGAGTATGGGTTTGTCTACCATGGCGATACCATGTTTCCTCAGGACGACATTACGTGGTTCTTGTTGGAAAAAAGTGTTGAAAGAGAATCGTAAAATTTTCGCATCACCGAAAATCTATTTTTCCTCTTCGCGATTCTTCGCCAAAAGATTTCCAAAAACTTCGGAATCTTTTTCCAAGTCGTCCCAGGTGCCTTGGGCAATCACCTTACCATTCTCCATTAAGTAAATTCGGTCGCAATTTTTGACCGTTGTGAGGCGGTGAGCAATCATAACGATTGTCTTGGTACCTGCCAAATTCTCAAGGGCATCCATAATTGCTCTTTCAGTAGCATTATCAAGAGCACTGGTTGCTTCATCAAAAAAGAGCACCTCCGGATCAAAATAGAGCGCCCGAGCAATGCCAATTCGCTGTTGCTGACCACCACTTAGGCGCGCGCCTCGCTCGCCAACGATTGTCTCAGCTCCATCAGGTAGGTTTTCAATGAACTCATCCAAGTTTGCTATTTTTAGCGCCTTGTTGACCGCATCGTAGTCAATTTCATGATGTGACACGCCAAAAGCCACATTTGCAGCGATCGTATCATCTGCAAGAAAGATTGATTGCGGAACATATCCGCATTGCCTCCGCCACTCGCCGAGTTGCTCTTTTCCTAGTATCATTCCGTCGACCTTCAGAACACCACTTTTAGGCTTGAGCAAACCAAGCAGAACATCCATGGCGGTGGTCTTTCCGCTACCTGTCGGCCCGACCAAGCCCACCATACCCCGATAAGGTATTTGAATGTTCACCATATCCAATGCCGGGCGCGGCGCTTCGTTATAAACAAACGTCAGTTCTTCCAGTTCGAATCCGCGCTGCATCGGAGACACTGCGAGTGCTTCAAAAGTTTCGACGGGGTTTCCAACGAGATCGGAGTATAGCGAGTTCAAAATTGCGGACGTGAACTGAATCGAACTTGTAGCGTAAAAAAGTGCCTGCATTTTGGGGAGCAGACGAAAACCAGCGAAGGCGTATAGTCCGAGTAATGGAAGAGTTTCGGAAGCTCCAACATCTCCAAGAAGAGTCTCCCATGCCAAAATCAGAAGCACTGCTCCAAACGCGAGCACCTCAAGGAAATACCGTGGGAAAACCGAAATCACTGCACTGGTTGCCTGAGAGGTGCTGTAGACCTGACTCGCTTCTCTAAACCTGGTCAAGAACTCGTTTTCTTGTCCACGGACCTTAATCTGCTTCAAGCCCCCGAAAGCTTCTGCCGTAATCTTAAACCTTTCTTCATTCTTTTCTTTTCGGCTCGCACCAAGTTGTGTTTGTTTACGCCGAACCGATAGGAAAATGCCGACGTAGGTCCCTCCAATGATTAATGAAACAATCACTGCCAAGACTGGATCGACAGCAAGTAGCAGCAAAACTATTCCAATTGTGGAAATGCCCTGCGCAAAAAGTTGAAGTCCAGATATCAGGTACTGAAGTACGAACAACTGTACTTCGGCCAGTACATTCGACCCTAGCCCCGAAGTATTCCGTCGAAGTACAAACTCCCAAGGTTGAAATAAATAATTTGCCAGAAGCCTGGCTGAAATCTTGTGATTTTGACGCCAAGTGAAATGCTGTATCAGCCATTGATTCCAAGCGGTAAGCACATTAGTGAAACCGATGACAACAAAGAGAGCTAATCCCAGGATCAACAAAAACTCGTTGGATTCGCGCCCGCCCAAAAAGTGGTGTAGTTCGCTCAATAATGTGTATTCATTGATTGCGTCAGGATTGGTTAAGACTGCCAAAAATGGCATAACGGCGGCGACCCCCAAAGCTTCCAAGCATGCCACGCCAGCTGAAAGAATCAGAATGAAACCGAAACGCCTCCGTTCAATTGCATCTAAGAGCGCGAGAGTTTTCTTAAGTGAGGTCAACAAGGGGCGTGCTCGATCATCTTTTGATTTTGCTTTCATGACTTGAGTCGGTGTCGTATATCACCCCTTGCGCAGGTGAGAAAGACTGGTCAAAGGTACCGTACTGCCAATAGTGGTATTCCTGTGGTAGAGCTTTTGCGCATGTGTGGTTTCGATTGTTTCTAAAGATGCTGACAATGTCTGATGTTACGTTTGAAAGACGTTGGGTTTTCGGTCAGGAATGGTGTGAAGCTATCGCAGACCTTTGGAAGGTATTCCGTAATTTGGTGAACACTATGGAGGCCTCATGATTCTCCATCTGCAAAAGGTGGTGGGAATAGCAGGAGCCGAGCACTACCTGATGGCGCTTCTACCAGCACTGCAGCAGTATGGGATCGAAGTTGGATTTTTGGGATTGGTGCCCGAATATGACTATCCTCCAAATCTTGCATTCTTTGAACACCTTGAAGATCACGGGGTAAAAACGTCTCAAGTCATAGTTGGGGAGTTTCCAACCCCGAGGGCTGCCTTCGAAGTAGCGAAGATTTCACGCAGGTTCGGTGCGGCTGCTATTCATTCCCACCTTTTGTTCTCGGATGTAGTTGCGGTTCAGGCTCGCGTATTTGAACCTCGCTTGCGCGTGGTTTCAACCAAGCATGGCTTTCGCGAAAGTCATATGCAAAAACACAGTCTATCCCCTAATGTCGATCATGATTGGTACTGGGTTTTGGCAAAAGCAACCGAGCTTTTTGTTGAACGCTCTTTTGCGGTCTCTCAGGGTCTTCAACAGCTCTACATTCACTCGGGGATCGCTTCCTCATCTATGGATGTTATTTACCATGGCGTATTACCAGGTCTACATAAGTGCCCGTCGCCATTAGAAGGCGACGCTTATCGACGTAGTAAGGTTCAAATTGTGGTGCCTGGACGGCTTGTCCCTCTTAAGGGCCAAGAGTTCGCTATTCGCGCGTTTCGGCAGGTGCTGGAGGTCATTCCCCATGCACACTTGATTCTTATCGGAGATGGTCCTTCACGTAACGCCTTAGAGGCACTCGTGGAAGGTCTCCAGATTTCTAACAATGTGAGCTTCTTAGGTTGGCGTAAAGACATCATGCAATGGATGTTGAATTCCGACCTAGCGATTGTTCCATCGCTAGGTGAGGGTTTTGGCTTGGTGTTCTTAGAAGCATATCAAGCCGGCCTGCCTGTAGTCGCCTTTGATGTTTCAGCGGGTAATGAAATCGTCGAGGACGGAGTGACCGGCCTCCTCGTTCCGTTAGGCGATTCGGCGGCTATGGGTACTGCCTGCCTGAAAATCCTAAAAGATCCCAAACTGGGCTCAGCGATGAAGACTCGATCGACCGAACTTTTAAAACAAAGGTTCTCTTTTGAACGGGTAGTAGACGAGACTGTCGATTTTTATCGGAGGGCCGGTGTTTTGGGAGACGGGCCTTAGGCATTTTCAAACGCGACAAGATATGCGTGAGCCATGTTGAGATGAGAGAAACGCCGCTCCACTCTAACCCGACCATTTTGTCCAAACCGCTTTCGGAGCGCCTTTTGGTTGGCAAGCGATTCGAGGCCTTCAATCAGGGCACTCGTGGTTCGGGGTAAGAGGAATCCTGTAACCTGATCCTCCACAAGATGTCCCATACCTGGGATCTTTGTTGCAATTACGGGAACAGCACAGGCCATGGCCTGCATCACTGAGGTGCTTAACGAGTCCGCGAGCGACCATTGCACATAGACATCAGTCTCCCGCAACAGGCTGAGAACCTCGGCTTCGTTCAACTGGCCGGGCAGTTTCACGATGGAGTCGATTCCCCGCCGCTTCACATAGGTCTCCACCTCCAAACGCGTTCGACCATCGCCTGCCAGTATCAATTCGATGTTGTGTTCCGGGCGACGTTTCTTGAGCAACTCTATGGCTTTGACAAGACCAAGAAAATCGCGTTCCTTGCAGAATCTTGCCATCATCGTCACACGAAAAACATCGCGTCGGACAGGTTTAATCTGTGGCGAATAAAAGGTTGTGTCAACACCGTTAGGAATCACCTGAGGAATCGTGACTCTTGACACCAATCGACCAAAACGCGCCAATAGTGCATCGCGGCCCTCGGGAGTCAAGAAGACGAGCCGGATAGTTAGCGCCGCGATTTGACTCGCAAGCCATTCGTTTCGTGATTTCGCAGCAGGCGATGTGTGATCAACCACCAACACTTTATGTTGGGCATCTTCCCTGCAAATCGCAGCAGGCAGCGCCGTTAACGAATGCATAATAGTGAACGGTGAGTCCCAGGCAACCAGGTCATCATACACTGAGGCAAGCGCTTTCAAGTCAAGGCCAGCGTCTTTCTGGACGAACGAAAACTCGATACCGCGACGACGGCATTGCTCCAGCGTGTCATCGGCTGGAAGATCAATTCCATAAAAAAGCATCCGATGGCGAAAATTCGGCAGACCATCGACAATGGCCATAGCCACGGCGACATGACCACCCAGTCCGCCATACAAGACTTGGTGTAGCTTAGGCCCTGAGTCATTCATTTTGAACTTCCACTGACTATTGGACCGTGCAATTCCAGAAAGGGGTTTAGAATCGCCCGTCGGACACGATCACCACTCTTTCCATCCAACACAAACAAGAACTCTGGGATAAAGAGCGCTTTTCGTTCGAACTGTCGTTTGAAAAGGATATCGGAGGTTATCAGGGCGTGAGAAAACTCTGCCCAGCTGAAACATGGCTCTGCAATGCCGGCGTCAACCAGTGGCGCTGACGCAAAATGCCCAGGTTCCGGGTGGATTTCAAGTGTGAGTAACGTTGTGTGATCTTGCGCAGCAAGGGGTAGGAGTAGCGTGGATAGTGCACCAGTGATGATTTCGAATCCATGTTTGTGAACCTGACCGGAGTCAATCATCTGCACACGTTTCGCCGCGACATAAGGGTCCCAAACCCCGGATCTGTCTTCTGGATGTGTTTTCACATAGAGCTGGCGCCCTACGTCTTCAACCCGAGTTAGAAGCTCTTTGGCCCATTGTTCTCTGAATGAGAGGTTCCATCCAAAGTGTCCTGCGTTGGCATATTGGTGGTCGATCAACAGAACGCTTGAGGGAATGATCGACTGCGCGGTTTTTCGGAAAGGATCAAATTGGGGAACTCCAGTGAAATGAACAGGGACCTCCGGTCCAATTTCGTCAATCTCCTGATGATATCGAAAAATTTCCGGTGAATACGCAAGATACGCGTCACAGCGGCGAATCGTTGAGGTAGTCCGCATATTATCTATATTTGGCAATTCAAAATATGTGAGTTCGAGGTACTCAAGAAGTGCGACGCGCTCTTGTCCGCGAAGCGTCATCAACGAACCCAAAAGGAATGCATTATTCCTGAACAGCTCCAGCGGATTTGTAAAGCGTTTCACCCGACGCTGACCAACCAGAACATCACTAATCCGTCGCTGTTCCGCCGTGTCTGCACGTAATCGAAATCCATGTTCCAAATGGACCACTGGGATGGCCCTTCGCTTTGCAGCTAATCTCAACGCCACTTGATTAAAAGATGTGTTGAACAGCAAGACCACCCGGTCTGGACGTATTTCATCCAATAACGCGTCGGCTGATGGAAAATCTCGCCATGATTCAACCGGACCATAATCCTTGTAATAATTGGCTGTGTTAGCATCCAAGGAACTAGCGTATTCCACAAAAAAGAGAGCGTGATCCCGCATTTTCTGAAACATTATCAAGATATCGGGTCGGTTAATGGTTCCTGTAACGAGTACCCTCATCTGGATTTCACCACAGCGTGTCGGGCGACGACAAGTGTGCAGGAATAAGTGTGCTCAAAAAAGATGCGACCAACATGTTTGAACATCGTCTTACCAGTGAAGTGTTTCCTCACGACCGTCGCGTGGTTGGTGTAATTTCACGTTATCAATCGGGCCAATCGATGGGTCAATCGGAATCTGATTTCAAATTGCGTTGTCGTGTGGCACATCGAACTAGAGAACAGGATCCCGACAAAAACGGGCGACATAGTTCAGCGCATTCTTGACACGTCTTCAAAAATCTCAAGGTATTTGGGCAAAACCGAACTAATACTGTAGGCGCTTACCACCCGAGCGCGTCCACGGCGCCCCATTATTTCCCGCAGGCCAGGATCGTCGATCAGAGTTATCAGGGCATCAAACCAGTCGAAAGTATCTAGTAAAAAGCCCGGGTCACCGCCGTCAAAAACCGTCCGGTTGGCCCCGACGTCCGAGACAACCACCGATGTCCCTACAGCCATGTATTGAATCATCTTGAACGCACATTTTCCGCGCGTCACGGCTAAGTCAATCAAAGGCATCAATCCAATATCAAACCCCCTCAAAAAATCGACCTCCCGCTCTGGCGTCCAGCGAATCTGTTCAACACCTTGCACACCTCTGAGTGGCAAAAAGTCTGAGTTTGACACGATTCGAATTCGAACATCGGGGCGATCTTTAAGCACCTGCTTCAACGCGGGAACCACTCTCTCCAGAGAAGGGAAGTTACCCGCTGTTCCCATCCAACCAATAACGACTGGCCCGGCACTTCGCACTGTCGGATGGTAGATGTCGGTATCAATCACCGTCGGGATGATCGTGGTTTTAGTGGGCATACCAACAAAATCAGCCAGATAGCTGTTACCCGCGATTAGCCAATCCGATAGCTCCGCTGCCCGAATAAACGCTCGTTCTCTGGCGGCGTTGGCAGCCCCAGATCCGTCAATCCAGAGGGAATCATCAAAGTCCAAAATCATAGGGACTTTTTGGCGAAATAGCAGTTCCTCAAAAACAGCCGTCTGGGGAAATGCTATGCGCTGCAAAAATACAAAGTCTGTATCACTGAGAGCGGTCACCTCTTGCACGCCCCGTCTCAACCGGCCCAAAAACTTATAGGCACCGCCCCACCAGTGATTGATCGCTGTGTTGTAATCTGCCCCATAAGCGTATCGCAACTCAGTTTCAACACCAGCTTGCTGGAAGTATCTAAAAAACTGTTCACATCGAAATCGCGATGCGGGCACTAGCAACCCATCCGTGACAAAAATGCCTTTCATCGGTAGTCTCCAGTCTGTCATTTCATCTTGTACGGTTGTATGACAGCAACTTTGTCGCAAGCAACAACGTGTTTCGAAGTCAGTCCATAGACATTTATGCGCCATATTGCCTACATCAGCGTCGATGGACTACTCGAACCACTCGGTGCGTCACAAGTACAGAAGGTTCTCGAGGGGTTAAGCGTTCCGGGAGATATCCGTTTCACTGTTTTCTCGCTCGAAAAACCCAAAAGCCTGGTCGACAGGCATCACGTGACATTGACTCGTCGCACTCTTGCCAAACAGAACATCCATTGGCTTCACTACCCATACCAAAATGGATTGAAGGGGATTTTCAAGAATTTGGCCACGCTAACACAAGCTGTTGATGATTTGGTCGAGAATGACTCCGTTTGTCTAATTCACGCAAGAAGTTACCTAGCAGGTCTCATCGCGCAAGTTATGTGGATTGCTCATGGTATTCCATATGTTTTTGATTTTCGAGGTTATTGGATAGACGAACGTATCGAAGAAGGTCGTTGGTTTACAAATTCATTGGCAATCGCAGGCGGACGATCGATTGAACGTCACCTCTTTCAAAATGCCCACGCCATTGTGAGTCTAACCGAATCGGCGGCCGAAGATATTCGCACTGGGAAGTTTGGTAAGGTACGAGATTCCTCGGTGTTCGTCATTCCAACATGTGTTGACGGCACGGCGTTCCAACTCGCAGCACGAGATGTTCAACGGCCTTCTCAACTTCGTGGCAAAAACGTGGTTGGATATGTCGGGTCGTTGAACGCATCCTATCTGGTCGAGGAAAGCCTGCGGTTGGTTGCATATATTTTGAAAACAGACCCAAGTGCCTTTTTTTTGGGACTCACTGGCCAAACGAGCGAACTAGAGCGATCCGCATTATCGGCCGGAATACCCGCCGAACGAATGTTGATCCGCGGCGTCGCCCATTCTGAGATGCCACAATGGCTTGGCTGGATCGACTGGGGATTGCTTTTGCTTCAGACGAATGCAGCCAAACGCGCTTCGATGCCCACAAAGCTCGCAGAATTTTTGGCGGTTGGGGTTCGCCCAATCCACCATGGCTGCAATGAAGATGTTGCATTCTGGGTCCGCAAAGCCGGAACTGGTCTGTCATTGTCAACGCTTGATGAGTACTCAATGGCGAAGATAGCACGGGCCCTTGCTGCCACCTCTAGCGACTCTGAACTGATTGAAGGATGGCAACGAACAAGTCAGCATTTTTCTATGGAAACCGGTGTACTTCGATACCGCGAGATCTATGACCATGTGTTGAAGCAGGCTTCATGAAGCAATCCCACCCACAACCTATGACTTCGTCATTTGTAATTTCAATGGATTTTGAATTGCATTGGGGTGTTTTTGATCACACACGACCTGCGGCCTTCCGTGACCGAATGGTAGTAACACGTGCGGTTATTCCCAAAGTTTTGGAGTTATTTGAGCTTCGCGGAATTAGTGCGACATGGGCAGTCGTTGGTGCACTTTTATGTGAATCGAAAGAAGAGCTTCTTGCTAGGATGCCTCCACCGCCTAAATTCCACTCACAGAGATTCGGAATCGCGCCATTTATGCACGAAATTGGCGAGAATGAAGCCAGTAGCCCAATGCACTTTGCCCCCACACTGGTTCGGCAAATCCTCTCCACAACCGGTCAAGAACTCGGAACACACACCTTTACTCATCTCTACACGCTTGAGACCGGTGTAATCATGGACGATATCCGGTCAGATCTTCTTGCAGTGCGAACCATCGCAGACGATTGGAATATTAAGTTTGACTCCATCGTGTTTCCTCGAAATCAGTATAATAGTGAGATCCTTCGTGAGTGCGAAGTTCAAGGGTTTAAGACCTTTCGCGGAGGTTCTGCACATTGGGCATACCGCGCAAACGACTCCGCCAAAAGTGGAAATCTATTGCGTCGCGGCACTCGATTGGCGGATGCCTTTGTACCAATAACCCCCGCCCCCACGGTTCGGCGGATCAATAAGTTGACAGACGTCCCTGCAACGCTCTTTTTGCGACCAGATATGCGGCGACCAGTCCTCGGGAACTTTATTGTCAATCGAATCAAAGCTGGCATGACTGAGGCGGCGCAAAAGGGTGGAATTTTTCATCTATGGTGGCACCCTCATAACTTCGGTGTGGATAGCGAGCGATGTATGCGGGCACTCGCTGAGATCCTAAGACATTACCAACGACTTCACGAAGAGTATGGAATGGAGAGTCGAACGATGGGTTCTTTTGGGAGTAATCAATGAGCCTTCGCTACGAACCTATGTTGGCCACTGAGCTGGATGTACAACGTTTTGAGTCCTGTTTCGCGGCAAATGACTCCGCTCGAGCACCCGGCCAAGTAACCTGGCAATATTTGGAAAACCCCACACAAACATTGTTGGTTGATTTCGCCGTCGATTCAGCCGCGGGGCCACTCGCTGGGATTTACGCTTCCATGCCGCATAGAGGAAAAGTATATTCGCAGGAGCGACTCATTACCCAATCCGTCGACACCCTAACCGATCAAAATTACCGCGGAAAAGGCGTCTTTAAACGTCTGGCCAACACTCTTTTCGATCGTTCTAAACAACAAGATGTCGACTTCATCTATGGTTTTCCGAACGCCCATTCCGCCCCAGGTTTTTTTGAACGACTCGGTTGGCAACGGCTCGGCCCTGTGCCTTTTGTAATCCGGCCACTGAATATTTCATATTTTGTCTCCCAGAAAATCGACGTGAAAATCCCAAAAATCGGCTTACCCATTTGGCCATCAATGGGAAGGGTTCGACGAGCCACCCTTGAAGAGATTGATATCGATGCCATTTGGACGCAGTTTAAGACCGGTTTTAATGTAGGGGTGATTCGCGACCGCGAATTCTTGACCTGGAGGCTAAAAAAACCGGACGAAAACTATGAAATCCTGGGGATTTTTGACGCTCAAAACAGAAATACAGGGTTCGTAATCTTCAAAATCGCCGAGAAACATGAAGGGAGAATCGGCTACATTATGGAGTTGATGACTACCCCTGACGACGATGCTTCGGCATTCCTCTTGTTGGCCGCCGCCATTCAACAACTTCAATCGCTGAACGCAGACGCGGTATTGGCTTGGAATCTCGAGCATTCCCCGTTTTACCGGGTATTCATCGCAAATGGTTTTTTGCCATTTCCTGAGAAATTCCGACCAATTGAACTTAATTTCGGTATGAAATCATTGGCGGGGGATTACTCGATCGCGAGACAAGATTGGTATCTGAGCTATTTGGATTCTGATACCGTCTGACCGAAGTATTCTTGGCCCATGAGCATCGAGGACAGCTTTAGGGTATGGTTAAACCCGTATATTATTCGTTTTGTGTCATTGAGATCGACCTCAAAACCTTCGCGCTGAACCAACAGACTCGATGAGTAGTCGAGGGATTAGAGAGCAAGCCCGTGACCTCATATTTTATTTTACTTTTTTTCCTAAGTGTAGCTTTTGCTGTCTTCACCAGGGGATTCACCAAAGTCGAGCAAAAATATTTGTGGGTGGCGTTCTTTGCGCATGCCATATTTGCGATCGGACAAGTTCTATACACGGTCTACATTTATGGTTTTGGCGATATGCTTGGCTATCATCGTACCGGTGAGTATTTGGTCCAAATGGCGAAAAGCGATCCGCGCGTTATTTCGGACATTATCGCGTTATCTATGGGGGGAAGAGATCACGCGCTTTATTGGATTACTGGCGCCGGAAGCTCTACCGGAACAATGTCAGGTCTCTCCGCCCTGGCCGGCATGGTCTTGGGCAATTCGCTTGTCTCGAAATGTTTAGCGTTTTCGATGCTTGCCTTCATCGGACAGATAGGATTCTACCTCGCATTCAAAAGCCATTTGCCAGATCGCCTTCATCGTAAAGCAATGATCGCTTCCCTCCTCGTCCCATCCGTGATTTTTTGGTCCAGTGGTATCATTAAGGAGGCGATCACCATCTTCGGGCTCGGGATTTGCCTTTGGGGGGTCTCAGCCGGCATCAAATCGGGTTTCTTTTCTGCCGGACGCCTGATCGCTATTCTTCTGGGCGCTTGGTTGGTAGTGGTGACCAAAGCCTATGTGATGTTTGCCGTTGTTTTGGGAATTGGTTTCTGGTTTTTTGCCGAACTATCCGTTCGAAAATTTGGATATGTGAAATTTAAACTTCGGTCTCTGATTCCAGTCCTGTTGTTTGCTATTTTTTCCATTTTTCTACTTGGGAAGCTCATTCCAAGATACGCTGTCACTGAGCTCGCCAACGAAACGTCCCAACTGCAGCACGCTTACACAACCATCGACGCCGGCTCTTCCTATCAGATGAGTGTCGCGGCTCCGGAAGAGGGAATGCTAGGCCAGATTAAGAATATCCCATCGGCACTTACGGCCTCGCTTTTCCGCCCGTTTATCTTTGAATCGGGGAACCTCTCGATGCTGGTCAATTCGATCGAAACGACGGCTCTTTTGTTTCTGATTTTATATACTCTTAGAAAACGAGGAGTCGTTAATACTTGGAAAGTGATACGGTCAACCCCACTTTTCGTCTTTTGTTTCGTTTATGTATTTGTATTTGGCATTGCAGTGGGTCTGGCCGCTCCAAATCTTGGAACCCTGTCGCGTTATCGAATCCCGATGTTCCCAGCCTATTGGATGCTTGTGTTAGCTTGTCTTCCAACGATTAAATCGCCGTTAACGCGGCGTCGCCCCCTAACACCTCGCAATCGTGCACCTTATGGAACTTGACACAATCCCGAAGACCTAATAGCTGTTGGTTTATTTTTTTATGGGAAGAATTCACCCGTCTCACTACTCGATTGAATGCTCCGTCGCTCGTCGGAAAATTAAGGTCATATGTCAACCCAGCGATTGAACTGCCCGGTTTGCGGCTCTCTGGAGTCTACGCTTCTCTCACGATACAAAAGAGTCGCTCTGGTTGAGTGTCAAGGTTGCAAGGTGGTCTATGTGCCGCTTATTCCAACCCAGGCGGAACTTGAACTCGAATATAGTAAATATATTAGAGAGGCTCCGACGTCGCAAATTACAGTCCAGAGACGTGAGGAGATTTTGGACTCTTTTGAGCCATTTCGTCAGACCGGGAAACTACTCGATATAGGTTGTGGTTCGGGGGGATTTCTAGACCAAGCTAAAGCACGTGGTTGGGATACGTACGGGACCGAATTCACGGATGAGGCGGTCGAGCTTTGCAGTGCCCGTGGTCACAAAATGTCCCACGGAGTTCTCAGCCCCGAACATTATCAACCGAGTGCATTTGATGTTCTCATTTCTACCGAAGTGCTCGAACATATCGCAAACCATCAAGAAGAAATTCCAAATATGGCGCGTATCATTCGGCCAGGAGGTTTTCTCTATATCACTACCCCCAATTGGAATGCTTTTTCAAGACTGCTATTGGGAGAGAAGTGGACCGTGATTCATTATCCCGAGCATCTTGTATATTTTACACCAAATACATTGCGTGAAATGCTCGAACGCGCTGGATTTCGTGAGTTGTGGAGTGTCACATCGGGAATTGGATTAGGTCGGGTCAAACAGGCAATTTCCGGCGCCAAAGGTGGCAACGTCGCAGACGCAATTTTTGAGGAACGGCTACGTGAATCCATGGAATCCAATCCAGTGATGGCAGTGCTTAAGCGATTGACGAATGGTGTTTTGGATGCGACGGGTCGTGGTGATGCCCTGAAGGCAGGGTTTATCTTAGCTAATGAAAGCAAATGAATTTTGAGAACCAAAAGAAAGCAATAAAGAGATTAATCTTATCTCAGCCACATGAAGCACTTATGGCTGAATATTATGTTTGGTGGCTTGCGCATGCCATGAGGGCATCGCGAGACGCCTCCAAATTCGGCTTTCAGAGCGCGCGGAATTTCAACCCTCGTGATTACAAGACAAGCGAGACAGTATTCCTCCTTGGAAGTGGTTGGTCTATCAATGAAATTGACGACCAAGGATGGGATAAAATCAAAGAAAACGACTCCATTGGTTTTAATTTCTGGCCGGTTCATCCACACCGTCCAAATTTGTATTTTTTTGAAGCAGCGAATCCGAATATCAACGCTGCTTTATCGACCGTAGTAGCTGAGCAATTCATCACCATGGCCAAATCACGCCCAGATTACGCCGACATCCCAAAGATCATGACAGATTTTGAACCACAGAGGTGGTCATCCGTGGAAGGGTTACCTGATACTTGGAGGCAAAACCTTTTTGCGGCCAATACTTTTCCGATGTTCGTCCGGAACGAGGGTGAGGCTAAGACCGGGATGCGGCTTTTGAACGCTCTTGGCGTGTTTGATGAGTCTGATGATCTCAATCTCGTATTAAAGTACCGTGCAACTATCGTGATGCTAGTTAGCTTGGCCGTTAGAATGGGATACCGTCGCATTGTCTTGTGCGGGATCGATATGTCGGATCCGCGGTATTTTTATCAAACCCCGGAGAGACTAGGTGAGTTTCAAAGCAGTCAGCCAGCCCCGACGCACGCGACACTTTGGGAGGTTCCCATGCTCGCAAATGTGCCCGATATTTTGCACGCGATGAACGAAGTCGTCTTAAAACCTCGCGGAATAGAGATCTTTGTGGAGAACAGGTGTTCGGCTCTTTTTCCGCGAATTCCCGAATTACGGGCAAGGGATCTGGGTGTTGGGTAATAAGCTATGTCTCGGCACCACAAAGACGTATTTTGGTGTAAATCAGTTACCGGACCAGTTCGATCTCACATAGTTTTGCCATCGCTGAAATTCATTGTTGCCCGTGTATTCGATTGAGGTTGGCAGCGGCACACCAAACCCTCGCTTTTTGCCACTACTGATTCCACCGGGCAGTCGACGCTCAAGCGCGGCTCGAAGCACCCGCTTGTGTTGACCCTTTGAATATTTAAACTCCGCAGGTAATGACTGAGCGAACTTGATAACTCGATGATCCAAAAACGGGGAACGGGCTTCTAGCCCATACGCCATTGTAGCGCGATCGACCTTCACCAGGACGTTGTCGCGCATATAGGTAACAGAATCCAAAGCTGATAATTTCTCGGCGCAGGATCTCTTGTTCAGACTCGCCCAATCGTATTCTGGATAGAGCTCATGAGCCAGGCCCCAAAGACTTTGATCATTGAGTTGGAGGGCAGCTCGAAAGGCGTCGTAGGAATCTTCGAGGTCTCCGGCCAGCAGACGGCCAAAAAAGAACGCTTTCTGCGATGCTGTTTCGGGATTTCGGCCCAAGAGCTTCGAAATCCAACGAATCCCCTGGAGACTGGGGCGGGACTGAACCAAGTTCGCTAACTCAGGGCCTCCTGGCACGCCATTCAATATCTGTCCATATTGCTCGGCGTACGCAGTCCACGGATACCCAATAAAAGACTCGTCCCCGCCATCGCCGGTCAAGACAACCTTCACGTGTTCCCGTGCGCGCTCGGACATCGCCAACATTGCAATCATCGACACGTCGGCAAATGGCTCGTCAAGCAACTCCCAAAAGACGCCCAATTGGCGATCAAAGTCCTCCTGGGTCAGCGTCAGCACAGTAAGCGGAAGACCCAGACGGTCTGCGGTGGCCCTCGCAACCAAAGATTCGTCGTACTCTTGGCTCATAACACTGACGCTGAATACGCTCACATCGCTTTGAAGCCTGGCCAGTGAAGTGGCAACAAGACTTGAGTCGATGCCACCCGATAGAAAGAGCCCAACTGGCACATCTGCGCGCAGCCGCAGAGATACTGCGTCGTCAAAAATCGCCAGAAATTCATCAACGGCCTCGTCAAAAGACCCCTCAAATTTATCTCGATGGCCTACCAAAGGATCAGCAAATGGTGTCGACGAAAAAGTTTTTCCGTGAACGTCAAACCGAGCGATATGCCCTGCTTTTAGCCGACTTACCTCTTGATAGATGGATAGCTGACTGGGCACATAGCCCATATAATCATAAAACCGCATGGCGTCTTGATCATGGGTCAGCGGAAGGCCCATCGCGGCGAATGCCTTAGGTTCGCTGGCCACCGCCCAAACCGAATTTGCGTCGTAAATATAGAGTGGCTTTTTTCCTACGCGGTCCCGGATAAGCTCGATTTCACCGACGCGAGGATCCCATTTCATCGCGGCAAACATCCCGTTGATCTCGGAGATAAAACGCTCGCGATTGCTGCTCCACCCGCCCAATAAGACTTCGGTGTCTGATGCGGTCTTGGTGCTTAACGAAAATTGTCTAGCGAGCTCGAGATAATTATAGATTTCGCCATTAAAGATAAGCTGCTGTCCAGCAGCGTCTGACATGGGTTGGTTGCCTTCATGCGTAAGGTCTAGAATAGCGAGGCGACTATGGCCCAACCAAATGTCCAAACCTTTATGTTGTTCCAGAACCAACCCGCTGTCATCTGGCCCACGATGTCGAATGGAATTCAAACCACGCAAAATGTCGCTTCGCTCAAGGCTATCGGTCGAACAAACAACCCCTAAAATTCCGCACATCTTCTCTCCAATCACTTTTGGCCGTACCAAGATCCACGCACTTTACCAGACATACTCACAATCTTCGCACTACCAATTGTCTAGACGTTTAAAGCCCAACTAGCTGAGAGCGTTTTGTTACAAAACCAAATCGCCGAAGAGTGCTTCGGTTCTTTATGCTCAACTCTGATTGGTATATCACTTTATAAGAGTGAAAAGTCGACGCACTGTCTTTTAGAAACGAGTAATTATGAAGAGCCCTCTTTCAGAAATTGTTGCATCTGGCATACCGATCGTTGCCGTGATCGGTCAGGGATATGTGGGACTACCATTGGCGATGGAGGTGGTGCGGGCGGGATTTCATTGCATCGGAATTGATGTTTCAGTGAAGACGGTCGACGGCCTGAACGCCGGCAAGAGCCATATCATCGACATCAAGGACGATGAATTGGGCATCGCCCTCGCCACGGGTCGTTATCGCGCGAGCGCCAACTATGCCGACTTGGCTCACGCACATGTCATCTCTATCTGCGTCCCAACGCCTCTCAGGAAGACCAAAGATCCGGACGTTTCATACATCCAGGCCAGTGTCGCCGCCATGCGGCCCTATTTGAACCGTAACGGCGTCTTGGTGATCTTGGAGTCAACGACCTATCCTGGCACAACAGATGAACTGGTCGCTCACGAGCTCGCTGGAGATGGCTTGACGCTCGATGAAAACCTCTTTGTTGCCTTTAGTCCCGAACGAGTGGACCCTGGGAACGCCACCTATGGCTTGAAGAATACCCCGAAGGTCGTGGGTGGGGTCACCCCGACTTCGACCGCACTGGTCTCGACGTTCTACGGAAGGGTAGTCGACCATGTGCATCCGGTTCGCAGCTCGCGTGAAGCAGAGATGGTCAAGTTGCTCGAAAACACGTTTCGAGCCGTCAACATCGCGTTGGTCAACGAGATGTTGTTGATGTGTGACCGAATGGGCATCGACATGTGGGATGTGATCCACGCGGCCAGCACCAAACCGTTTGGGTACATGCCGTTTTATCCAGGGCCTGGCATTGGCGGGCACTGCATCCCGCTCGATCCGACCTATTTGTCTTGGAAAGCCAAGTCGTACGGCTTCTACAACCGCTTCATTGAGCTCGCGACCGATATCAACGGTAATATGCCACGCTTTGTGGTTCAGAAGCTCTCAAAGCTTATGAACGATCAAGGCAAAGCCCTCAAGGGTTCTCGTATTCTGCTTTTGGGTATGGCCTACAAACCCAATATCAATGACCTTCGGGAATCTCCAGGCCTCGATATTTGGCAACTTCTGGATCAGGAGTGGGGCGCAGACGTGGTTTATCACGACCCCTATATTCAGCATCTTCACGAATTCGATGCGGATTCCATCGAACTGACCAATGAAGAGCTAAATCAAGCGGATGCCGTCGTCATCGTGACCAACCACAAAGATTTCGATTACAAGCAGGTCTGCCAACATGCCAAGCTCATCTTGGATGCACGCCATGCGATCAAAGAGGACCACGATAACGTGACACGCCTTTGAAGCAGTCTTAAGGGGCGGCGAACAGATCGCCAAAACGGGGGGCATCTTGGTCCTTGCCACTTACTCGGTAATCAAAGTCCGACTGCCAAGCGATGTTGAGCTCTGGATCGTTCCAAAAGAGGCTTTTTTCGGCGGATTGGTTGTAAAAACCTGTCGTGCGATAAAGTAGGTGAGTGTGGTCTTTCAGGGCCAACATCCCATGCGCAAAACCAACGGGAATCCAGAGCATATGACCGTTCTTCGCACTCAGTTCGAAACTCGCCCATTTGCCAAAGGTTGGGGATTCAGGACGGATATCGAGAGCAACGTCTTGAACAGCCCCTCGCGCTACCCGGACCAATTTACCCTGTCCATGAGGTGCCTCTTGCCAGTGGAGTCCTCTAACTACACCTTTGAATGACATGGACTGATTATCTTGGACAAATGCGCCGGAGGCTGGAAGACCTAAGTCAATAAGACCGTTATCGAAATCACGCCTATTGAATGTCTCCATGAACCAGCCACGATCATCCTCAAAAATGCGAGGTTCGATTCGAACCAGTCCGGGAAGTTCAGTGGCGAAGAATTTCATGTGATTAGCCTCTTAACTCGCCAACTTATTCTTAGCGGAATCTGAATCTGGGCGCTCTTCGTAGTTGTAGCGGTAGTGGTAATAAGAATATCCGTATCCGGCTGCGTTACGCTTCACATCATTCAAAATGCAACCCATCAGTGGTGCCCCGATAGCCTCTAGTTGGTCAACCGAACGACGAAGCAGCTCACGACGTGTTTGGCCAAATTTTAATATGATCAAAACCCCATCCACTGAGCGACTCAAAATCATCGCATCTGCCACAGCGCCTACCGGTGGAGAGTCGAGCAAAATCCGGTCAAACTGAGTCCGAAGGCTCTGCAAAAGCTCTGCAAATGCTTTTGTATGTAATAGTTCACTGGGGTTGGGCGGAATATGACCGGCCGACAACGCAAAAAGATTTTCCACGTCCGTGGATTGAATGGCATCAGCAAGCTGAGCAGACCCAGACACCACATCAGATACCCCTGCTGAATTCAAAATACCCATCGCCTTATGAACTCTTGGACGACGCAAATCACAATCGATGATGAGGGTTTTTAAACCCGATTGTGCCATGGCGATCGCCATATTCGATGAAAGGAGGGTCTTACCCTCGCCGGGGCCAGGACTGGTCACAAGAAGCATTCTTGGAGGATTGTCCGGGGAGATAAACATCAGGTTTGTTCGTAGGGTTTTAATACCCTCGGCAAATGACGACTTAGGGGCCAGATGAGTCATCATATCCAAAGTTGGAGCCCCTTCGGTGGCAAGGCCAGTGACAGCCTGAAGATCCAATTCCGGCAACGACCCTAATAATGGAATTCGAGTGTTCCGCAAAACATCTTCTTCACTCTTAATTGTGTTATCGAGAGCTCCGATCAAAAAAATGATTGCCCCACCAATCGTTAAACCAATGCCTAATGCGATCAGTAAATTCAGTGGCAATTTGGGTGAAAACGGCGCCCGGGGAAGCTCGGCTGCCTCTAGGATTTGAACAGTGTTCGAGTCCAACATGGAATTGATATCGAGTTCTTTAGAACGCTCAAGCACTGTGCGATAAAGTTGCTGTAAACTCTCAGTTCGATCTTTCATTTGGCTGTATTCCAGCCCAACATCGTTCAAGTTAAAGGCTTCTGCTTTCAATTCATCAAGACGTGCTTGATGAGTCGCTTTTTGCCGTTGAAGCATTTGAACCCGGTTTCCAACCACGCCCAAAGATCGCTGGATCTCGTCATCGATTTCGGTTTCAAGTAACGCTAGCTTAGCGGTTACGGATTTCACACTTTCATGTTTGGGTCCAAAAACCGATGAAAGCTCAATGAGTTGTATTTTCTGATCACGTCTCATGTTGAGCATCGCAAGGAGATCATCGCTTCCGTCGCTTCTAGCAAATCGAGCTGCCTGTGTTTCAGACACACCCGCTTGTTGCATTTTTTGCAGCTGAATCGCCAGTGCCTCCTCCTGAGCCAGCTCATTTCTGACTTTGTTCAAGGATTCGTTGACCGACTCCATGTTCATCGCTGTGAGGTTTCGGCGGTCCTCAAATGAAACCGACAAGATATCGTTGTCTCGCTTAAATTGATTGAGTGCCGTTTGTGATGCCTCAAGGTCGCTGCGCATATTGCCGACATAATTGTCAAACCAAGAAATCAAATCCGCCAGTCCACCAGTTTGGATTTCCTTTGTGTAATCCACATAAGCTTCCGCAAAACCATCCACGACCATCTTAAGAAAGGCTGGGTTTTCGCCAGTGGACGAGATAACCACAACCCGACTTTCACGCTGCAGGTCAAATATGACCGATCCCTTGACACGACTAGACGCCATTTTCAGCCGAACTTCGTCAGAAATGGGCTTCCCCGAACTGTCTAGCACCGGAATATATTTGTCGCCCTCCAAAATTCCGATCTTTTTCACGACACGTTCCGTGAACCACCGCGAGGCCAAGACTTCTTTTTGGGTATTCCAAAAGGGTTCAAACCGCCATGCGATACCGGGGTCCACCATGTCAACACGTTCAATATTCTTCCCAAGAGCATTGCTCTTTTCGTTGAAGATAATTTTCGATTCCGTCCGATACAAAAATGGGCGCTGTTTCGTCCAAACATAGCCAGCAACGACACTCAGAAGTGACGTCAACAAGACAATCCAGTAGTACTTGCGCAATAGCTCCCAATAGAATGAGAGTAGAAGGAGCGGTGAAGGCTCCGAATCTTCGGACTGCGGCCTGTATTCGAATTTGGGTTCATCTATCATTCAACGCGCCCGGGTCGTTTGTTGGGTTCCAATCCAGTACCACTTGGAACAACGGCCGGAATCCTAGTTTTTGAAACCCTCTGAGTCAATGCGACGGTGAATGTGGCTGAACAACTGACAAAAGCGGATATGGCCGTGGATGGCCTAGTCGGACTGACCTGCATATCGGCTGTGCTGGCCGTCGGTGGGGTGCATAGGCCGGTGATCGCTGCAATATTTGGGCTGATGTCGATCGCCGCCATCGTGACGATTATTTCGAGCCATCGGTCCAAGGGTACGTTTCGGATCTCGGCTTTTGGGGCTGCGTTCATGATTCTTGCGTCTTGGAGCGCGCTTCAACTGATCCCCCTGCCCCTCGCCCTTTTGGAAATGCTCGCGCCTGCGACGGCGGCGATCCTGACGACGTCGGCAGCCTTGATCGGAGTCGACGTGGGCAGCCACTCGATTTCGATTCAACCCCAGGCCAGTGCTGAAGCAGCGTTGCGATTTGCCACGCTGGCGATGAGCGCGTTGACCATTGGCAACCTGCGCGACCGCACGCTGACATGGCGTATGTCCGTGGGGTCGGTGGTTATTGCGGCACTTCTAAGCTGGGCCGTGGGTTGGGGCCATCGGGTCTTTGGCGTTCAAGAGTATTACGGGTACTTCCAAGCGGCTCTCGCTCCAAGAATGACGACCTTTGTCAGCTCCAACCACGCGGCTTCTTTGTTTGGTCTGGCGAGCCTGGTGTTGCTCGCTCTGGCTTGGAAATTCGTTCAGGACGACAGGCGGCAGGAAGCTGTCGCTTTTGTGGTGTTGGGCGGGTTCTTGTTCATGGGGATGCTCGAAGCCAACAGCGCCGGTGTGCTGGGCGCGTACTTTCTGGCGATCCTGGCATTTTCGGCGCGCCAACTTCTGGACCGCTTCCAGAAACACTCTTCTAAGATTTTGAAGGGCACGGCAGCAATCGGAGGGCTCAGTGCCTTGATTGCGGCCTTTTACACACCGTTTCATCAATGGATTTTTCAGAGCTTTGGAACACGTGCGGAGCTCAACAGAGCGGCGCTTGAAGGTTCGTTGCATTCGTGGCTGGTGGGGTTTGGTGCGGGTGCGACCGAGACCGCCCTGCCACTCTATGTGGATTGGACCAAGGTCGGCGACGCTCGGCTAACGACGATCGAAACTGAGCCTATCGAGTGGTTCTTCACGCTTGGGTGGCCCATCGCCATCCTCGTGATCGTGATCATGGCTGCCTATTTGGTTCCGGCTCGTTCCGATCATGGCTCCCCACGGCGTGAGTTTTTTGGCAACGCCGTCTGGGTCACTTCGATCTATTTCGCTGTGATCAGCATGCTGCATTTTCCGTTTTTTGCGCTCGGTGTGTCGCTGCCGGCGATTTTGGTGATCGAGAGCTTTCAACGTCAGGTGTTTCCGAGGCACCACGGCCAGTCAAAGGCTCCCAGACCCGGTTCCTACCCCTACTTGGACATCAGGCTGGGGCCGAGCATTGTCGGCTTTGTGTGGCTAATCTGCATCGGGATCGCTGGATTCACGCTTTCGGCGCCGCGGGACACACAAGACATCCAAACAGAAGTCGTTCGCAATCCGGCGGATGCCACACTTTTTGCGACGCTTTCGCAGCAGGCCCTTGCCCAGAAAAAGCCGGTGGAAGCGGAGATCTTCGCGCGACGAGCCGTCGAGTTGGAGCCAAATGACCGAATGCATCTGCTGCACGCGATGATGTTGGGCGCCAACAAGCGTGGAGAAGAAGCGGTCGCGGTGTATCAAAAAATCAGCATGACGCCTGCTGGTGCGCGAGCAGCGACGGAGGCCGCAGCCATTCTCCCCCCGAAATTGGCGGCTAAAGCCATTCCAAACGAGCTTCATTGGCGGCGAGCGCGGGACACAGCGATCAAAGTGCGCGGCAAGAATGCGGGCATCGACTTTGTGCTCGCCCTGGTCGACGAACACCCCAAAAGTGGCATGGCAGCTCAGATTGCGATCGAGGCCTACTGGCAGCGCAAAGAGTATGATGTCGCCGAGTTGTGGGCTCGCATGTTGATGGCCGATGGGCGCACGGATGAAGAGGGCAATCCAATCGGGCCAGGGCTTTTGATTCAGACGTTACTCAAGGCGAACCGTGTTGCGGACGCTCGGATCGAGGCCACTCGGGCGATGGAGTTTGTACCAGGAGACCCGGTTGTCGAACGGGCCGTGATTCAGCTTAGACCTGTAAAACCAGCTGACGCCCAAAAAGCCGATATCGACATGGTCGCTAAGGCACACAAGCTTTATTGCCACTCCGCACATATCGGTCAGGAGCGGAAGTTCTGTGAACTCGCCCATGCTTGGTTGGCCGAGGCCACCGGCGATCTGAAGAAAGCCGAAGAGGTGCTTAAAGGCCTGACCGAACGCTTTGATACGGCAACGCCGCTGGCGGAGTTCTATGTGCGCACGAACCAATGCGCTTCATTGCGCACGCTGAACATGAGTTGGCGCGACAAACCCGATTCGGAAAAAGTAGCAACGATGTCGGCGCGGTGCGGCGTTCTATGAGGGTCGGGATCGATGCCGGGCGGCTTGGACGTGGTGGATCCGCGATTCTTGAAGCGCTGGTCGAGGCGTTGCTGGCGCGAAAAAATGTCGAGTCCGTCACCGTGTTTGGGCAGGTTTCGCTTCGCCATCATCCGAGGTTGAGGGTGGTTCCGATGTTCGGAACACCAAGCGCG
>Ga0100393_10001146_pt1 | contig 27395 bp, 27 predicted proteins | sample CryGeymeta201517_FD_81546 | JGI IMG/M metagenome (GOLD analysis project Ga0100393, IMG submission 81546) | Groundwater microbial communities from Crystal Geyser aquifers in Utah, USA - Crystal Geyser metaG 2015-17 | ecosystem: Environmental > Aquatic > Deep subsurface > Groundwater | place... | reverse complement strand
GTTTTGGCAAAACTATTTTTTGGGGAGGAAATGATTTGCCAAAACTTCGGCTCATTTGTTTTTGAATTCGGATGTCGCAAATGGAAAATTCCTCCCCAAACCCCTCCTTTTCCATTTGCTCCTCTTTTTGTTTTTGAAAAATTGGGGGCGGACATATATGCATTATACTGCACTCTTGCAAAACAATGCAAGTTTTTTTATTATGTATCTATGACATCAGGCAAAAAACTTGGGGAAAACCTAAGAAATGGCGTTTGAAGAAGAATATGTCGCAAGGAGACCTTGCGACTGCTTTGAGTGTTGATCGAGCGTATATCAGCAACATTGAAAATGGTCGTATGAACCCTACTCTTTCCACTTTGGAAAAAATCGCTGGGGCTTTGGGAATTTCCAGTAGCGAACTTTTGAAATAAATTTATGAAATTTTTTAGAAACAAAATTGTCAAAAAGTTTTTGCCCACTATTGGTTGTCTTTTGTTAATTTTTATCGTATGGCAAGGATTAAAGAGGGTGCCCATGGAGGGAGATTGGCAGGAACAGTTAGAAGTCATTTCTAGCGCGGAATTCAATGGCGATTCAGTTATGGTAAAAAATGTACGGAACTTCCGGTATTTTCCAACGGAGAAAGACATGCATCCGGCCTATTACGATAAGACATACGATCTCAATCAAATAAAAAAGGTGTGGTATGTGACAGAGCCGTTTAATGAAAATCAATCGGCCGCTCACACATTTGTTTCTTTTGAGTTTAACAATGGAGACTTTTTAGCTATAAGCATTGAAGCACGTAAAACTAAGGATCAGATTTACAGTATTTGGAAGGGCATGCTACGAACTTATCCACTTGTTTATATTGCTGCAGACGAGAGAGACGTTTTGCTTTTGCGTGCAAACATACGAAAAGACCGAGTTTATGTTTATCCGGTAAAATTAGAAAAGCCAGAAAATGGGAGATTAATCTTGGTAGATATGCTCACAAGAATGAATGAGTTAGTGTCTACTAAACCAGCTTGGTATAACACTCTTTTTGCAAATTGCACCTCAAGCATTGCCAAGCATGTAAATAAAATCACCCCGGGTCGCATTTCTATATTTTCTTGGCAGTTATGGTTGACTGCTTCAGCCGATGAACTGGCTCTAGAGCATAGACTTATAGACACTGATCTTCCCATTGAACAAGCTAGAGAAAAATACTCTGTAAACGAGGATTCCGAACGAGTGGGAGATATCCCTAATTATTCAACGCAGATTAGAAATTTTAAAGATTAATATATGGATTACTCTCGTGTTATAACTGAAATTTTTAGTCAATTCACCGGGCCAAAATTTTTAATCAAGCTTTGGAATGGTAAAATCTATGAATACGGCAGTGGTGAAACTGCATCATTCACTCTAGTTATAAATGATGAAAACACAGCTCGACGACTACTTGCCCAAGGTTCACTGGGATTTGGAGAGTCTTACATGGAGGGAAAATTAGATATTGAGGGGGACATAGAAGCGTATTTAAAGATGAGACATCAGTTCAAACATGTGCGGAAATCGATCCGGCTAGCTTTTGCAACTTTTCTTGCAAAAAGGAGTATGCCAAAAGATAGAAAAGATCAAATTGCGTATCACTATGACATTGGGAACGATTTTTTCCAGATGTTATTGGACCCACAAACGATGTCGTATTCATCTGGACTTTACGGAACAGCTTCTGAAGATTTGGGTGTAGCACAGGAAAGGAAGATAAAATTTCTAGCGTCTTGGCTTGATCTCAAGGAGAATTCATCCGTTCTCGATCTTGGTTGTGGCTGGGGTGGTTTTGCTGCCTATGCTGCAGAAATTTGCAAATGGAATATAACAGGCTATTCATTAAGCAATGAGCAACTTGATTATTACCACAATCTTATTAGCGAAAAAGGGTTAGATAAAAAAGTGAGACTTGAATATAGGGATATGCTCAATAAATTACCGTCTATTACATACGATGGAATTATTATGCTCGAATCGATTGAACATGTTGGGCGAGATAGATTAAAGCCATTTTTTGCTGAACTCTCTAAAGTCTTAAAACCTAACGGCCATCTCGTTTTGCAGCTTACTGGACGTTATGTTTCAAAAAGAGTAGACAAATGGACACTTAAATATGTATTTCCGGGTGGCTATTTACCGGCAAAAGACGAATTAATGCAAGCGACTGAAGAAGCCGGGCTTGTTTGGGAAGATTTTAGAGACGATACTCCTGATTATATAAAAACAATGTCGGTGTGGATTCAAAATCTTGAGGCAAATAAGGAAAAAATAGAAAAGAAATTTGGATCATCATTTTATAGACTATGGTACTTATGGATGCATGGAGCAAAAGTAAATTTTGAGACTAAATCTATGAGTCTGTTTAGGGTGAAAATAAAAAAACCAAACAGATCCTAGTCTATTCATTTTAAAATAATAATGGTATTATCTAATATAATATTATGGTAAATAAACAACTTTTTGATTACATTAGCCAACAAATGAAATTAGGAGCTAGTAAAGAGATTATTAGGTCATCTCTTATGTCTCAGAATTGGTCAGAGCAAGATGTAAATGAAGGATTTACGGTCGTTGAAAAATCTAACGTAGCACCTACACCCTCAATGCCAATTACACCTCAAGTCGTACCAAATATGTCTACACCCCACTCAGGAAATTTTACCAGTCTTTGGGCCAAAGGCATACCAAGAACCAATAAGGTCTTCATGATTATTTCTCTATTGAAATGGCGTAATCTTTCAGCCCGCCTGTCATTGGGTAAGCTCCCATTAATCTAAAAAAAGTTCCTCCATATATCCACGCCTTCCAACCCATCTCTTGATAGAAATTTTTTTCTCGAGATCCGAATATAAAAGGAATATGTCGAGAAAAGAATGGAAAACAGGCTGATAAAAGTACTGGGTCCAAATGATTTATATGATTACTCGCAAGTATCATGTTCCCACCATTAAGTTCTGTATTTTCGAGACCCTTAATCTCCATTTTGGCAAATAAAAACATAACTAGTCTTACGGGAGCCCATGAGAGGTGTTGAAAAAAGGTCGGCATGAGCATAAGTGTTTGCGTTTTCATATATATAAATATAGCATGTAAGTACTGCTATAGAATAATATTAATCTGTGTAGTATAATTAAAATGGTCGAATAAGTTTAATAAAATTAAAAATCCTTAATTAATAATTATGAACACTCAAGTCGCGTTGTATTTTGTCAGTAATGTGTTGGCAACTTTGATCGTTGGCGGCAAATTTGCCACAAAAAGCGAAAAAGGTTTTAAGACCTTTGGCATAGCACTAATCATAGATGCTTTGGCTTTTGCTCTATGGACCGTTGGTTATCTTAATCAGACAATTCTGCTTGTAATGGTTACCGCGGGTGCGATTGCATTATTGGTATCGTTTCTTTTCTTTTTCAGGGCTTCGCTACATGAAGTATCGTCACAAACAAGGATGGGGCTTACTATCCTAGGCACAGTTGCTCTTCTTGCGATTTTTATTGTTGGCAGATATTCTCCAAATTATGCCTTCATTTCACCAGAAGGGTTTCTCTTCTTCAACTTAACCCCGTTTGTTCAGATGTTGTATATCTTTGCACTGATTATCGCAGCTGTTCCAGCTATGAATTTCGTGGCATCAAAATTTAACGGGGGATACTCTGCCCTTGTTCGCTATGGATTTCTGGTGCAAGTGGCTGGAGGTATAATGCTTATCACTAGCACAGATGTCAACACTCTTTATGCTGCCGGTTGGATCATAGGCATTGTAAATCTTATCTTGTGGGTAACTCTCTTGTTTAGCAAAAAAGCCTGGCAGGGTATAAATTAAGTGAGATTTACACATGGTCAATGTGATTGCCGGTGTTTTGCACATCGGATTGTTTTGTTATGAAAATACTACTTACAGGAATAAATGGGAACCTTGGGCAAGAACTCTCAGATTGGTTTGTTCATCATAACGTTGAGGTAATTCCCTGTGTGAGGTCGGGGCGCAAAGAAGAAATACTCAGACATTTCCCAAAAGTTATAATAGCGGATCTCACCTCAGAGGATATTTCGTTTTCTGAAAATATTGATTGCATTGTTCATTGTGCAGGTGTTGTGCATTTTCAAAAAGCGGGTAATCAAAATGAATCTATGATGCGTAAGATTGTTGGTTTTGCTAAATCAAAAAAAAATCCCGTATATCATGTTAGTACAGCGTTCGTTTATAGACCGGACGGGAGTACGAATTTTCATAATTCATATGAGGCCGATAAATATAATGCGGAGCGTGTTCTTCTTGAATCCGGCATACCCAATGCCATATTTCGTCCATCTGTCCTTGTGGGGAGCAGTAAAGATGGTTCAATCAGAAATCTAAGTGGCTACTATTCGATTGCAGAAGCATTTTTGGGTGCAATTGTGATGGCACAAGCAAACAAAAGAATTATACGATTTCCAAAAATGACTGGGGAGTCAAATATCGTACCTATCGATATTGCTGCCGCTGTGATTGGTTGTAAAATTCTCGAAGGGCAACGAGGAACCGTGTATGTAACGAATCCGAATCCACCATCTTCGATGTGGACACTCGATGAAACCCTTGATTTCTTTCGCGTTAGCGGAGATATTCAGATTGTCGACATTACGTTTGAAGAATTTGGTACTCTTGATCTTACCCCTGAAGAAGATCGCTTGTATAAATTTTCCAAGCATTTCAATCCATATTGGTCCACGAAGTTCACTTTTCCAGAGACTGCGTGTCCAAATTTTGAAATTAATCATGCGTATATGGTCAAGATCCTAAATTATTTTCAGAAAATAAAAAATACTCATGCATGAAGATGTTATTTATTACAGTCAGTGTTGGGAGGATCCTTTAGTCGTTCTAAGGGCGCTTTCAATAAACTCAAATGATGAAGTCTTATCTATTACTTCCGGAGGTGATAACAGTCTTGCGATACTCAGTGCGGGGGCTTCTCGAGTTACATCGATTGATATAAACCCCGCACAGAATTACCTCCTAGAGCTGAAGTATAAGGCGACCCAAACACTTTCTTATGATGAATATCTGGAATTTCTAGGGATTAGAGATTCGGGGAGAAGGATATATTTTTTTGAAAAGATAAGACCAGAACTTTCAAAACAAGCTCGAGATTGGTGGTTAGACCATAAGGAATTGATTCCGGTGGGAATTATACATTGCGGACGATTTGATAAATATGTGCGATTCTTCGCACGATATGTCATACCACTTATCCATAGGAGACAGGCTATCCAAAATTTCTTGGCGACAGTGAGCATGGAAGATCAGTGGAGATTTTATAATGAGGCATGGAATTCTCGCTTGTGGAAATTTATGTTTGGATTCGCCACAAAAAAACAATCATTGACGAGAGCCCGACATGGTGGAATGTTCGCACAGGCAGATAATACGCCAACATCTGGGGAATATGTAAGACGCATGGAGAAAAACATCGCCTCTGTACCGATCCGTGACAATTATTTTATGCATTATAGTTTGAATGGAAACTATTTATCGTACCTACCTTTTTCTATGCAGGAGGAAAATTATAAAAAATTGAGAGAGATATGTATTAAAGATAATTCCAGACTTGTGTGTGTATCTGAAAATATTCTCACATATTTACGAACAGTTTCAGACAATACCCTTACAAAATTCAATCTGTCTGACATTTTTGAAGCGCTTTCTTTGGAAAAGAATAACAAGATATGGGACGAGATTGTGCGCACGGCAAAATCAGGAGCAAGGGTCGTATATTGGAATAACTTAGTCAAAAGAACTTATCCTGAATACTTATCAAAATACATAAAATCTGACGAGATATTACAGGATGAGCTAAGAAAACAAGATAGAGTATATTTCTATGATAAGGTCTATACACACACAATAATTAAATGATTAGATCGATTACACACATTTCAAGGCGATTTTATGCTTATCAAAATGAGCGATTTCCACTTGTCTTATTGTCTCTGAGTCTATTTCCAGTAACACTTAGCTCAGCCGCTGTTGTTTCGAAATTTACGATTATGGGTATCGTCCTAGGCTTCATTGCCTCACTTGCATATATTTTTCATATTCGAGTAAACGATGAAGAGCGAGACTTCGAGCATGATACGGCTCATCATTCGACGCGACCTTTGCAACGAGGCATCATCACATTAAATGAGCTCAAGATCATAAATGCTACTGCAATCTTTCTAGTGGCCTTAATTGCTATTTTGTCCGGACTAGAAGCCACTTTCATAGCCCTGATCATGATTATTTATTCATACTTTGCTAGGCATGACTTTTTCTATAGAGAAAAGATTCGCAGACATTTTTTTATATACAACTTAGTCCATATCATACAGATTCTTTTATTGCAGATATTCGTTTATGCGGTAATTGCCAACAGGATTCAATTTACCGAACTTCTTTTAGCTCACTTTCTCTTTACACTGACTGGCACAGCTATATTTGAGTTTGTTCGTAAGTTGAAAATACCAGGTGAAGATGGTACTGGAATGGATACATACACACATCATCTCGGATTTAATAAATCCATGACAGTTTATTCCGTTCTGATTCTTCTAAATACAATATTATTCTTTTTTATCTCTGAAATGATTCGTCCTGGTATTATGATTTGGATATATTCTTCTATTGCTGTAATGGTTGTTGGGTGCAGTATATGGGTTCACTGGATAAAAAAAGTTGGTGCGACAGACAAACTTATGCAAGGTATTTTTCTTCTGGTATATGCTGCATATAATGTGAGTATTTACGTTTTTATTCATTAATATGGAAATAGGTGGCAAAGCAAAATCTCTTAAAATATTGACTAAGGCGGGATTCAACGTTCCGCGGTTTATTTCGTACGACGGGCAGTCTCCTCTATTGTCATCAATCTTAGACTCCAATTTTTGCGGTATTGAATACTTTGCTGTACGATCATCTGCATTTGGCGAAGATTCTGCAAATAAATCGTTTGCGGGACAATTTTATTCCGCTATTGGCGTGAAGAGAAAGGATATACCACGTGAAATTGAAAAGGTCCTATCCTCCTATAAAGGCCGTGAGGGTTCAGTCATTATCCAAGAGTTCCTTCCGTGCGAATCGTCAGGAGTCATGTTCACTGAGGTAGATTCCAATAAGATTGTTATTAACTCGACTCTTGGCTTATGTTCAACAGTAGTCAATGGTGAAGCCTGTGATGAATATATCGCTGATAAGTCCGGATTAATTATTAAAAAGAAGATTCGCGAGAAAAACGCACTCTTTTTTCAGTACGGTTCTTGTATTCAAGTAAAGAAAGCTGGCGAGTCGCTCTCGTTCCAACAAATTAAACAGCTTGCACGGATTGCGATAAAAATACAGAAGTTATTCGGGGTACCACAAGATATTGAATGGGCATTTAAAGATGGAAGATTGTTCATTCTCCAGTCACGTCCAATAACCAAGGCACCTATAATTACTGAAACCGAATATTATGACAGTGCAAATATTGCAGAAAGCTACTCCGGCATTGTCTTACCGCTTACATTCTCATTTGCGGAAATGGTATATTCTTGCGTTTATAAAGATCTTCTTCGTAAATCAGGTGTCCCTCAAAAAAAATTAGAAAAACATTCAAGCATTTTCGATAATCTGCTGGGCACTTTCTATGGGCGCATGTATTACAACATGAATAATTGGTACAGAATGGCAGAATTTGTGCCGGGATATCGACGGAATAAACAAAATTTCGAATCGATGATAACAAGTAATATAAAGGCTGAAATAGGAAAGATAATAAGTCCTTCGATTGTATTGCGCATCGTTTATCCATTCCTTATCGGATTTAAGGTTCTCACATATGGCATTACATCGCGCTATTTTAAATCTAGCGTCATTAAAGAACTCAATTCATTGCGTCGGAATGATTTCAACTATCTTTCTTATGACGAATGCATAAAATCATTTGATGAAATTAATAATAAACTATTAAGGAAGTGGTATGTAACAATCGAAAATGATTTCTTCGTTATGACCTATCTGGGTTTGCTTAAAAAAATGCTTAGTGACACCGAGATTCAGCGTGTGCTTACATTTTCGAGCAAAGCTACAGAGCAAGTGGATGCTCTGGCGTCGCTTAGTCAAAAAATGACTAAAGTCGATACCTTATGGAGTGCTGTACAAGAAGGAGATGTTAAAATATTTGATAGCGAGATCTTGAATCACAATGGCATCAAATCAGAGTTAGAAACATATATGTACACATTCGGAGGAAGGTTTGCGAATGAGCTCAAGCTTGAGTCTAAAGGTATCGATGAAGACAGTTCAAAGCTGCTCTCTGTTTTAAAACTGTATCATTCATATGGAACACGTGTTCTTGCCGATAAACAATCAGCAGATAAACCTCTTTCACTGGGTCTCAAAAAAAGGTTTATTTTAAATAAATTTAAGAAATATGCGTCACAGCGTGAAGAATTTCGTCTTTTAAGATCAAATACTTTTTCGATGGCACGTAAGTTGTTTCGCCGAATTGGAAATATTTTCGCAACGGAAAACATATTGAATTCCACCGACGATATATTTTATTTGACCCTAGAGGAAATATTGAACAAAAATATTTTTATTAGTGAATACAAGAGTCTAGTTGAACAGAGAAAAGACGAATATAAATCTTACAGTAACATTACTCCACCATCTCATTTTTCTACATCCAATAGACAAGCTCCTAATGCGGTTTCACCAAACCGGCAAACTGGAGCGAATATTTCAGGACAGCCCACTTCATCAGGAAAGATTACAGGAAGAATTCGAGTATTCCGTGAATTTTTCATACCTTCACAAATCGATTTCGATATTCTCGTGACCTCTCATACGGATCCAGGTTGGACTCCGTTAATAGCTTTGTCAAAAGGGCTTATCATTGAACATGGCGGTATTCTATCTCATGCTTCTATCGTCGCACGTGAATTAGGAATACCTACAGTTATCGGAGTGGGAAATGCGATGACCTTCTTAAAAGATGGTGACATCGTCGAGCTGGATGGTACCAATGGTATAATCAAAGTACAAAAACATGAGAATAGATAAATTAGCCACAAATACAATATCCGAAGACCTACCAAAACTGTTAGAGAGTAAGTACGGTGGGCATAAGCATTTTGAGTACTTTATGAGTGACATGGAAAGGTCTAGGCTTTTTTGTTGTGAAAATGATAATACATCCACACAATCATTCGCTGGGTATAATGGAGACAAGCTCATTGCCCATGTATCGCTGATCAAGAATAAACGTCTAAGCCGGTTCGAAGCCTTTTTTGGATTTATAGAGTTTCCTGACGATACCGAATCTTTTAATCTGCTGTGGGATTCGCTCGTAAATGAAGCACGTTCACTAGGTATTTCTATTTTGAAGGGGCCGGTCAATGGAAGCGTGTGGCATCAATACAGATGTGTAACGAAAAGCGATGGCACTGAACCGTTTACCGCGGAGCCTATTTGTGAACCGTATTACTTCACGCATCTAGTCTCAAAGAAACCTTCAGCTGAAATACAATATTATTCTGCATACAGAGAGCCGTTCGATATTGTTCTTAGGTTGATAGATCGCAAAGCTCTCGAAAAAATGTCCGGTCTTGGTTTTACTATGAATGAAATAAAGGATATGACACCAGAATTGCTTCAAACAATAGCAAAAATTTCTCGATCAGTATTTTCTCAAAATTGGGGTTATACAGAACTTGATGAAAAAGAGTTTATTCAGTTGTATTCTTTGAATAAAATGTCAGCCCATTTGAATTCTTTATATGCCTTGTACAGAGGTGGTGAAATGATCGGATTTTGTAGTACATCAGAAGAAGACAAGAAAACACTTATATTAAAAACAATTTGCATCCTACCGAAATATCAAGGCCTTGATCTTGGTAATGCTCTTGCTTACAAAATCCATCAGGACGCAAAGGAACGAGGATATACAAGAATGATCTATGCCCTTATGCGTGAAGGCAATAGTATAAAGAATTTTCCAAAAGAAGAAGCGGTGATATTTCGTCATTATGCAGCACTTGAATTTAAAATATGAAATTAACATTACTTATACTAACATCAGCATCTTTCATTTTAGGAGCCGAATTTCTAAAAAGGAAATTTTCACTTCCCTCTGCTTTTACAAGGCGAGCTATACATATCGGTACCGCAATTGTTGCAGGCGTAGCACCAATCTTTGTAACTAAAGGAGAAATTTTTTGGGTGAGTATTATTTTCGCTATAATTCTATTCATTGGACGTGCTTATCATTTATTTTCCGCAATCCATTCTGTCGAACGTTATACATTTGGAGAAGTATATCTACCTTTGGGCGTGGCTTTTACTGCATTATTTTTCTTACCTCAAAATATACAGGCATTTCAATTTGGAATTTTTATAATGGGAATATCTGATGCAATTGGAGGACTAGTTGGAGAGAAATTCGGCAAACATCCCCTTAGTATATTTGGAAATAAAAAAACCATGGAAGGTTCTTTGGCTTTTTTTGTGGTTAGTCTAGTACTGACGGCTATATTTGTTCCACTAATTAGCTATAAACTTATTCTTGTACCTGCCATACTCACTTTAGTGGAACTTTGTTTTGTATATGGTCTAGACAATTTAGTCTTGCCAATCGTTGGTGCGTATTTGATTCAAATGCTTGTGTAAAGGGAGTTCCGCTCGCACCCCTCTCGTCCTCTGCGAGCGGGCTTGCGCGCGAACGGGAGGGTGGGTCAAGCACATTTGTATTTGAGCCTCGGACATTTCCGCTAGGGCGTCCATGACTAAAGGATGAGCGCCGCCGTAATCATGCAATACAGAAGTTTAATAGCGAAAGCGACACCACGCACAGCTGATATGAAAACGAGAAAGGGGGTTGTGCGAGGGCGGACTCTGAAGGCACGTTAAACGAAGCCTCAAAGCTCTAAATGACCACGAGACGAATGAAAGCACTGAATACTCTAGCAAACCACTGCGAGGAGGAGACCGAAGCTGGGGGAAGGATTCCTTCCTTCCCCCAAACAGCATGGAGCCCGAGCCTCCCGCCCGCAGGCGGGCAAAGGCGAGGAGAAGCGCCAAACCTAGACATCTAGGCGCGAGTAGCCCTAGCGGAAATGTCCGAGGCGGATGCCGAGGATGGACTCCGTAGTCATAGGACAAACACTAGCAGAGAAATGATCGAGACAATATTGAATTTGCGTTTTCTGTTTTATGTCCGCCCCCAATTTTTCAAAAACAAAAAGAGGAGCAAATGGAAAATTCCTCCCCAAGTTATTAGCATAACCTGAAATAAGTAGCCGGACCCCGTTTGAAAATATGATCTATCATGAACAACAAACCATGCCGCGAGGCGAATACATGCCATGCATAGATATTGAGGACGTTGAAGAGGCTTTGGTATTTATTCGGGATCTTTTTGCACAAGGTGAACGACCAAAAATTACCGTTCCGAAAAAATATGCCGATACTTTGCAGTTTGGATTACGGGAGCATGCTTCATGGGTACCCGGTTTTAATCTCATTGCGGCAACATTCGGTAGAAATGATGTTTTTACCAAAAAAGGAGAGGAAAGAATTTGTGTGGAGGCTGCCAGTATTATAGCTGATCAAATACAGCCGCGTTTTACCGGTCCTGACAAACATTTTCACGGAGTAGTCATACTTAAAGGACCTATACCACCCGAAGCATTGCGCCCCGTACAATTTGAGGAAATATAAAAAATCTTCGCGAATCAAAGTTTTTTCATTTTTCTCCTTGCACTACAACTTCAAACTGTCCGCGTCAATTTCTACCCAGTCATTTTGCTCATCGCTCCACGTATAGACCATAAGTTTTTCTACCCGTTCATCGGAACTGTAGACATAGTCTATCGCCGTTTCAGATCCTATCCTCCGCGAGTACGTCGTTTTTTTATCTACGACCACGGGCTTGGAAACATATTCCAAGCGCATGCGACCCATCGGCCCCTGAAACTCCACAAAATCCAGCTCAATACCGCCCTGTGCATCCTCGTGTTCATGACCTTCGTCTTCCACTTCAAAATTTTCGCGGATCATGCCCAAGGTAGCTTTCCATTTTTGTTGGTCCATACTGATAGTTGGTAGGAAATAAATTGCAGTTTATAGACCTTGATGCCAGTATAGCATGGAAAGAAAATAATTCCAGTACGCGGCATGAACGTGCTATGCTATACTCCAACGTATAAAAAATTACTCCCGCGTCTTGCCCATCCTGCCCATAAGCAGGTTAATCAGGGAGGTATGCTATGGAGCACGATATTATATTGGTTGATAAAAACGATAACCAGATCTGCACGGGAGAAAAAATCTCCGTGCATAAAGCCGGTAAACTCCATCGCTGTTTTTCCATTTTCATTTTTAACACACACGGGAAAATGATGATGCAAAAACGTGCGGCGCGCAAGTACCACTCGGGCGGGCTTTGGACCAATACGTGCTGCGGACATCCGCGTCCGGGGGAGGATACGCTACACGCTGCGCACACTCGCCTGCAAGAAGAGATGGGCTTTGACTGTGAGCTGAAAGAGGTGTTGACGTTCACCTATAAAAAAGCATTTGCCAATAGTTTGACCGAACACGAATTTGATCATGTGCTTATCGGCACGTTTGATGGTGAGCCGAACCCAAATCCGAAAGAAGCAGATGGTTGGAAATGGATAACCCCGAATGAACTTACCAAAGATATGCAGCAACATCCTGAAAACTACACCTATTGGTTTAGCATCGTGCTTGAGAAAGTACTTATCGCAAAACAATGATGAAGCACAAACCCCCTGAACAGCGTTCAAGGGGTTTGTGGTACCGGGAGAGGGGGTCGAACCCTCATGGACAGAGTCCACACGATTTTGAGTCGTGCGCGTCTACCAGTTCCGCCATCCCGGCATAAACATTCTGTGTATAGCAGCGTGAGCATGGCTAGTGTACTCAATATTTCTTACATTGTCAAAGCCCCTCATTCGTTGTATACTTAGCAGAGAAGTTTAGCAAATTACGTTAAGGAAGAGTGTTATTTATTGCACCTATGTCACGTGTCATCGCGGTAGTCAATCAAAAGGGAGGTGTGGGCAAAACCACAACCGCGGTGAACATTGGCGCGTATCTGGCGCAGCTCGGAAAATATGTGCTGCTGGTGGATATAGACCCCCAAGCAAATGCAACAAGCGGTTTAGGGGTTGATCATCGCAATGTGGCTAGCGGCATCTACGAAGCGATAATGGGTGGTGGTAATATTCGCGAGCATATAGTAACGACATCTGTTGCAGGCTATGCGCTCATACCCGCAACCCCATCGCTTGCGGGAGCAAATGTGGAACTCGTATCGGTGGAGGATAGGGAATTTCGCTTGCACAAGACGCTCAATGAGGTGCGCAATGACTACGACTACGTCATTATTGACTGTCCGCCGTCGCTCGGTTTGCTCACCATCAACGGACTTGTGGCAGCTGACACCGTACTCATACCCGTCCAGTCGGAATACTATGCGCTGGAGGGCTTGGGGCAGCTCTTGGAAACGGTAACACTAGTACAGCGGCATTTAAAACCCGAACTCTCCATATTGGGCGCAGTTATCACTATGTATGACAAACGGACCAAACTTTCCGACCAGGTCTTGCATGAGTTGTACCAATACTTCCCCAATAAAATTTTCCGTTCGGTCATACCGAGATCGGTGCGATTGGCGGAATCGCCAAGTCATGGCATACCGGTGTCGTTGTATGATAACAAATCAAAAGGCGCGCGTGCCTATGAAAAGCTCGCAAGGGAGATACTGGAAATGGTATAACCAAAGAAATACTCAATGCTAAATTTCCAAATGTCAAACACAGGAAAATTCACTATAGCAAATGTTCTAAAAGTTTTGAAATTTTGGTACTTGTAATTTTAAGTCTAGTATAGATATGATGATTAAAAAACGAAGCATATGGTAGTGCAAAAAGGATTAGGTAAAGGATTGGGATCGCTCATACCAAACCGGCGGAATTTGGAAAAACCGTCCCAAGCTGCCGTAACGAGTTTTGGTCTGCCCATGTCGTCTCATAAAGAACAGTCAAACCTTTCTACCACAACTCCTTCGGGTGGTAATGGCAATGGATCGCTCCTGGTTCCTATCAGTAAAATCCTTGCTAATCCCTACCAGCCGCGTGAACAATTTGATCACCAGCATTTGGAAGAGTTACTGGATTCGGTAAAGCGGCACGGTATACTTCAGCCACTGGTTGTAACCAGAAAGGCAAACGGCGCGTATGCGCTGATAGCGGGAGAGCGGCGCTTGCGAGCGGCGGAGATGGCCGGATTGACCGAGGTGCCGGTAGTGCTGCGTGAGAATGTGGATAATAGCGCGCTCTTGGAGCTGGCGGTGATAGAAAACGTGCAGCGCGCGGATTTAAACCCCATTGAGGAGGCGCACGCCTATCAGCGTTTGAGTGATGGATTCGGTCTGACGCAGGAAGAGGTGGCACAACGTGTTGGTAAGTCCCGGGCAAAAGTGGCGAATATCGTGCGGCTCCTGACGCTGCCCAAGGAAATTCAAGATGGATTGAAAGCCGGAAAAATTACGGAAGGGCATGGCAAGGTGCTTGCGGGACTGTCTTCGGAAGCGGATCAGTTGCGCGTGTATGGGCAGATCGCAATGCATAGCTTGACCGTTTCCGAAACCGTACAGCATACCACGCGTCGCGCGCCTTCGCTCGGTGGTGGAAAGCGTTCTCATGACGTTTCTCCGGAGTTGCGGTCTGATGTTAAAACTTTGGAAAGCACGCTGGGTACCAAAGTAACCTTTCATGATATTGGTGGCAAGGGAAAGATGGTCGTGGAATACTATAGCGAGGAAGAGCGAAAGGCGATTGTGGAAAAAATCATCCATGCAAGGAATGAAGTAGCGGCGTAAAAAATAAACTGTTGCGCCATAATACCTGGGTACTTACCTGTCCGTATTTCCCACGAACTTTTTATATGCCCCAGCAGAATTTTCAGACAGTGGTAAATGTTCCCAGAGCACGTACGGCAAAGTATGGCATCTTTGCCGTTCTTTTTTTTATCCTTATCGGGGGACTCTATCTGTTCGCCGCGCCATTTTTTTCTTCCCGGGAAACTACGGACAATCCACAAGCGTTGACAGAGTCTTTTTCGCATGATACGCTACTTCCCGCTTCGCTTACGAAAAATCTTCCCAATCCTGAAAATGGATCGGCACTCATAGCGGTCGCAAATCCGCGCATGGGTGACCCTGCGGCGGCGCGACTCGTGATAGTTGAATTCGGCGACTTTGAGTGCCCTTTTTGCAAAGCAGCATTTCCGGACATACGGGAGTTCGCGATCGCGCATCCAAACGAAGTAGCATACGTATATCGCCACTTTCCTTTGGACAGCATCCATCCGCAGGCGGTGCAAGCGGCGATTGCCGCACAGTGTGCTGCGGAGCAGGATAAGTTTTGGCCCTACCACGATCGTCTTTTTCAAAATCAGGACACGCTTGCACAAGAACCCTATACCCAGTTTGCGCGTCAGCTTGGACTTAATGTAGCGGCATTTACCGCATGCATGGCGAGTGATGCAGCTGCTCAAGTTGTGGCGTACGACGGGTCAGTTGGTATGCTTTACGGCGTGGCAGGAACGCCAACCTTTTTCGTCAACGGCGAGAAACTTGAAGGCGTTGTTCCTCGCGCGGTATGGGAAAGTATTTTGGCAAGCGTCGTACAACCATAAGACTTATGTTTGAGTGTAACGCTATGTCTTCCACTATCCGTATTCGCGGGGCGCGCGTGCATAATTTAAAAAATATTGACGTGGATATTCCCCGCGATGCATTTGTCGTTATTACCGGACTTTCAGGTTCGGGAAAATCTTCACTCGCATTTGATACGGTGTATGCCGAAGGCCAGCGCCGCTACGTGGAATCCCTCTCCGCCTACGCGCGGCAGTTTTTGGGTTTGATGGATAAGCCGGATGTTGACCAGATTGAAGGGCTTTCTCCCGCCATTTCCATAGATCAAAAATCAACTTCGCATAATCCGCGTTCAACCGTTGGTACGGTGACCGAAATCTACGACTACTTGCGTTTGCTCTTTGCGCGCGTGGGACATCCCCATTGTCCCCGATGTGGGCGGGAGGTGGAAAAGCAGACGCTTGACCAGATCGCGTCGCGCATTGAAAGTATAGGGTCGGGCATTGAGGTCTTGCTCTTAGCACCCGTGGTGCGCGACAAAAAGGGCGAACATAAAAACGCGCTTGCGGAAATCGTCAAAGCGGGCTATGCGCGCGTTCGTTTTGACGGCGTCATGTACAGCTTGGAAGAAGCGCAGGATCTGACGGTAGATAAAAAGAAAAAACATACTCTGGATGTTGTGGTAGATCGCCTGACACTCGCCACGCCAGCCGGCAAGGAGCGAGATGATGCGGGTCGTGCGCGTATGAAAGATTCAATGGAGCAAGCACTGGACTTGGGCAATGGTCTCATGGTTGTGGAGCGATTGGACACCAAAGAGGAAATGCTGTTTGCGCAACACCTGTCTTGTCCCGTATGCGGTATCTCTCTGCCGGAATTTGAACCGCGAGATTTTTCATTTAACTCGCCGCACGGAGCGTGCGAGCGCTGCAGCGGGTTGGGAAATTTACTGGTCGTGGATGAGGACATGGTCATACCGAATAAACGCCTCTCTCTTGCCGAGGGTGCAATCCAACCTTGGGCGCGTATGACTGCGCACCAAGGGTTCTCTTATCAAATTTTGGAGGTGGTAGCCAAGGAGGAAAACATACCCTTACAAGTGCCGGTTGCAAAGCTCACGCAAAAGCAGTTGCAGATCATCCTGCACGGCGTTTCGGACAAGCAGTACAAAGTTGAGTATGCGGGTAACAAATTTTCCGGTGACTATTGGACGGCGTATGAAGGCGTTGTGCCGAATTTGGAGCGGCGTTATCGCCAAACGGAATCCGATTTCGTGCGGCGCGAGATTGAGCGGTACATGCGCACGCTGCCCTGCCCGCTATGCGCCGGCAAGCGCCTGAAGCCCGAAGTATTATCGGTAACCATCGCCGGAAAAAATATTTCGTATATGGTGTCATTGAGTATAGCGGATGTTGCGGATTTTTTTGAAAAATTGGCTGACGGAAAAAAACAACAGGACATGCAGCTCTCCAGACGAGAGCAGGTCATTACCAAGCAGGTGTTGAAAGAGATCAGCGCGCGCTTGCAATTCTTGCGTAACGTTGGGCTGGACTATCTGACGCTGGATCGCGCCGCCGCCACACTGTCGGGCGGCGAGGCACAGCGCATACGGCTGGCAACACAGATCGGCTCCGCACTGGTGGGCGTCATCTATATTCTGGATGAGCCTTCTATCGGTTTGCACCAGCGGGACAATACTAAACTCATTGCGACGCTCAAGTCGTTGCGTGATCTGGGTAATACGGTAATTGTGGTGGAACATGATGAGGAGACCATTCGTTCGTGCGATTGGGTCATTGATATCGGGCCGGGGGCAGGTGCGCACGGTGGCGAGGTAATCGCTATAGGTACGCCTGCGGCACTCACGAAGAATGCCAAGTCACCGACCGGGCGCTACTTGTCGGGGAAGGACAGCATTGCGCTGCCGAAGAAGTATCGCAAGGGTTCGGGAAAATACCTGACCGTGCACGGCGCGTCCGCGTTTAACTTGAAGAACATTGACGTTGCCATTCCCTTGGGAAAGTTTGTGGCGCTCACCGGAGTATCGGGATCCGGAAAATCAACGCTCATGACCGAAATTTTAGGCAAAGCGTTGTCCAAGCATTTTTATCGCGCGAAAGACGCGCCCGGTGCGCACAAGGGCATTTCCGGCATTAACTTTATTGATAAGGTGATCACGATTGACCAGTCGCCTATCGGTCGCACGCCGCGCTCCAACCCGGCTACCTACACCGGCGTTTTTACGCCCATGCGCGATCTCTTCGCCAACATGCCGGAAGCGAAAATTCGCGGCTATAAATCTGGCAGATTCAGCTTCAACGTTACCGGCGGGAGATGTGAAGCGTGCCAGGGGGAGGGTCTGGTGAAAATTGAAATGCAGTTTTTGCCGGACGTCTATGTGGAATGCGAAGAGTGCCATGGCAAACGGTATAATCAGGAGGCATTGGAAATCCACTACAAGGGCAAGACCATCGCGGATGTTTTGGAGATGACCGTAGAGGAAGCGCAACGCTTTTTTGAAACGATCCCGAGTATTGCGGACAAACTCAAAACAATGGAAGAGGTGGGGCTTGGCTACATACACCTTGGGCAGTTTGCCACAACGCTGTCCGGCGGCGAGGCGCAGCGCGTGAAGCTTTCCACGGAACTTTCCCGCCGCTCAACCGGCAAGACCCTCTATATTTTGGATGAGCCAACGACGGGCTTGCATTTTGCGGACGTCAAACGGCTGCTTGGCGTATTGCAAGCACTCGTGGATAAGGGCAATACCGTTCTCGTGATTGAGCATAATCTTGATGTAATCAAGTCAGCCGACTGGCTGATTGATTTGGGTCCGGAAGGCGGCGATAAGGGCGGCTATGTGGTTGCTGTGGGAACGCCAAAAGATGTGGCGAAGGTGCAAGAAAGCTTTACGGGCCAGTATCTTCAAAAGGTGTTGTAAGAGCGCTACTTACGCAACCCGAAAAACCGATCAATAAAAAAAGACTCTTCCTACGAGTCTTTTTGCTGTTGAGTGTTATCCAAATAGTTCTTCCTGATGATGTAGCACACCAGGAAGCATACAAAACTTGTGAACACGGCGGTGTAATATGCCACCATGTTCTTGGTCAAGTCATCATTGCAACTGACCAAGAACGCATACACAAAAAGAGCTACTGCCACAACCAGGAGGAAATAAAATTTTTTTGGCATCCTACCCTCCACCAATAATGAAGTAAAAGAGCATCTGAAAAACTAAACGTAGTATAGAATATTTTTTAATTTGTGTCAAATGTTGGACTTGCGAAGTCCAACATTAATTGATTTATTTGCTGAAACAGCATAGGATATGTATAGTATATCATGAAATGTAAAACATAAAACTTCAAACACGTAAGAGGACTTTGCAGATAGTCTCTAAGACACGGTTCCAAAATTTTTTTACTACTTGGATTTTATGTTGCGTGTTTTACATTTCAAAAAAAAGTATGGATCAACGCTACAATCATAAGGAAATTGAGGCCAAGTGGCAGAAGAGATGGGACGCACAGGACTTGCATAGAGCACATGACACGTCAAAAAAGCAAAAGAAATATCTTTTGGACATGTTTCCCTATCCGTCATCGGCTGGTTTGCACGTGGGACATCCCGAAGGGTATACGGCAACCGATATTGTAACACGATATCTGGTGATGACCGGACACGAAGTCCTGCACCCCATGGGGTGGGATGCGTTTGGCCTGCCGGCTGAAAACTACGCCATTAAGACAGGAGCCCACCCAAAGAAAACAACGGAAGATAATATCGTAAATTTCCGCAGGCAGATCAAGAGCTTCGGTTTTTGGATTGATTGGGAGCGCGAGGTAAATACGTCTGCACCCGAGTATTACAAATGGACGCAATGGTTTTTTCTTCTGCTCTATAAGCGCGGATTGGCCTATCGAAAAGAAGCGGCGGTCAATTGGTGCGAAAGCTGTAAAACCGTACTTGCAAATGAGCAGGTGGTGAATGGTGCGTGTGAACGCTGTAAAAATCCCGTAGTGCAAAAGCAATTAAAGCAGTGGTTTTTCAGGATAACGGACTATGCGGAAAAACTCTTGCAAGGTCTGGATACGATTGACTGGCCGGAGCCCATAAAACGCATGCAGCGGAATTGGATAGGGAAATCGGAGGGCGCAACAATTCCGTTTCACGTCATGCAATCCACTGACTTCGTACGTTCTCGGGACTCACAAAGTTCAAGAATGGGAATTGTGGGAACGGTTGAGGTTTTTACCACGCGGCCGGATACGCTGTTTGGCGCAACGTACGTGGTGCTGGCGCCCGAACACGGGGCGGTAGATGTGCTTCATGAGCATATCACGAATTGGAGCGAGGTTCGGCGTTATCGGGAGAGAGCGGCATCAAAAACAGATTTGGAGCGTACGGATCTGGCGAAGGAAAAAACGGGGGTTGAGCTTCAAGGGCTTAAGGCGGTAAACCCTGCGAATGGCGAGGTACTGCCCATTTTTATTGCCGACTATGTCCTTGCAACGTACGGAACGGGTTCTATCATGGCGGTTCCTGCGCACGATGAGCGCGATTATGCGTTTTCGAAAAAATACCATCTCCCTGTTCGTGAAGTCATCGCCGCATCCGAACCACAGGAAAGTCAATGCTACACCGGTGCAGGTACCATGAAAAACTCGGGAAAATTTGATGGCATGGAGAGTGCGCAAGCGAAGTGGGTAATCACCACATTTGTTAAGGGCAAAAAGACGGTACAGTACCGTTTCCGCGATTGGCTCATCTCGCGCCAGCGCTACTGGGGTGCTCCAATTCCTATCATCTACTGTGATGTGTGCGGCGAAGTTCCGGTTCCTGAAAAAAACTTGCCGGTGGAGCTGCCAACCGATGTGGATTTTCTCCCGACCGGTGAGTCACCCCTAACCCAATCAAAAAAGTTTCACGACGTCGCTTGCCCTTCCTGCGGGAAGCCCGCGCGGCGAGAATCGGATACCCTGGATACCTTCGTGTGTTCCAGCTGGTATTATTTCCGCTACGCCGATGCACGCAATCCTCGAGCATTTGCCAGCAAGAAAAAAATGGCAGAATGGCTTCCGGTTGATCTGTATGTCGGCGGCGCGGAACACGCGGTGCTGCACTTGCTCTACGCGCGTTTTTTTACCAAGGTGCTGCAAGATGCCGGCTACGTTGATTTTGATGAGCCGTTTATGAAGCTTAAAAATCAAGGGATGATACTGGCGGATGATGGGCAAAAAATGAGCAAGTCGCTCGGCAATGTGGTGAATCCCGATGAGGTGGTTGCGGAATATGGCGCGGATACCATGCGCATGTATGAAATGTTTATGGGGCCGTTTGAGGATGCGAAGCCATGGAACACCAAAGGCATACTCGGTGTGCGGCGGTTTTTGGATAAGGTGTGGCAGCTGCGGGAAAAAATCAACATCCCGACATCCGATGTCCGCGGGACCGCGGATGTCCCAACATTGCAAGCAGATCTTATCCGCCTACTGCATCAGACGATTAAAAAAGTAACCGAAGATATCGTACATTTTCGTTTTAATACCTCGGTGTCGGCACTCATGATTTTAGCCAATGCCTTTGCCAAGGAAAAACACATCACACGAAAATCTTACAAGGAATTCTTAAAACTTCTCGCGCCGTTCGCGCCGCACCTTGCAGAGGAATTGTGGGAAAGGGTGGATCAATCTGCCAATCCCCTACATCCCAAGGGCTCACGAAGTCGGGATATGGAAAGTATTTTTAAACACCCCTGGCCATCGTACGACGAGAAACTTATTGCAGAAGATGAAAAAGAAATCGTCGTGCAAATTAATGGAAAAGTACGCGCACGATTTACCGCGCCGGCGGATGCGAGTGATACTGACTTACAGCAGCAGGCGTTTGCGCATGAAATCGTGCAAAAATGGCTTGCCGGAAACACCCCAAAAAAAGTTTTTGTCGCGAAGGGGAAGCTGGTGAGTATGGTGATCTGAATCCATGCGCTGACTGTGTACGTCCCCGGAACCAACAAAGTTTCAACATGACGAGATTTTTCTCCAACGCTGTTTTGTGGTACACTATATGACAAGCATGCAAGTATGAAAAACATATTCCCTTTGTCATTCCCGCGAAGACCTGCCTGTCCGGTAGGCAGGCGGGCATCCATCAAGAAAATAACGCGTTTGTATACCTCCGCTTGTGTTTTTGCCGTGAGCATTCTTCTGTTTTTGCCGATAATGGCATTGGGCGCAGATGATATAACATTTACGCCGCAAGTTACCATACCGGGTACTAGCGATTTTGCAAATCAAAAAGAAATAATTGTCAGCGACTCACTCATTGGCGACTACATCTCCGCGTTTTTTAATTTTGCCGTACCTGGTACAGCGATTTTAGCGGTGGTGATGATGATGTACGGGGGGGTTATTTGGCTCACTTCCGGCGGGAGTACGGAACGTATTAGCCAGGCGAAACAATATATTTCCGGCGCAATCTCCGGCATGGTGCTGCTGCTCGCATCCTACCTCATTCTGAACACCGTGAGTCCTGATTTGGTATCGCTTCAGTTTCCGATGATTAAAAATGCACTACCAGAACCACCAAAACTACCAGATATTTGTTGTTATACAGTTGATGGTGGACTTACCATAATGCCTGTACAAGAAAATAAAGTAGCACGTTGTGATGGTGCTATCGTTGATATAGCATATTGCCAGAAAGGAATTATTCCTGATACGTACAAGAAAATCGATTTTGTGAAATGATGCGTATAATAATATCTCTTGCACGCATATATGGATGTGTTAATAGTCAAGATCAAGACGCAGCGTTGTGTGGTAGTAGAATAGCAGATGATCAATTTTGCTGCTGTGAAACTTTATTCTAGTAAACTAAAACTGGTGAAATATATAGTGCTATTTTTTAGACACCACTTTTCAATTTATTCCCCTCGCTCATAATAAAGGCTAAAAATGGAATATGCCTATGATTTTTATTTATCCAACCGATACCGCGTACGCAATCGGCGGCGATGCGCTGGATGGTAACGTGCATCGACGCGTCGCACGCATAAAAGGACGCACGAAAGGAAAGCCGTTTCCTTGGATTGCCGCATCCTTTATTATGGCGGAAAAATACTGCGAGTTTTCTCCCGCCGCAAAAAAACTGGCAAGAAAACACTGGCCCGGACCATTAGCGCTTGTTTTGCCGCTCAAAAAAAAGTATCAACAGAAATTGCATATCACCACAATCGCGTTGCGTGTTTCCCGTCACGCCATAGCAAGAAAACTTTCCAACATAATTGGTAGACCCATAATTGCAACCAGTGCCAATCTTTCCGGAAAACCTCTGTGTTACACAATTACTGCGGTCAAAAAGCAATTCAATGACCATGCGCCCAGTATCAAAGGCAAGCTTTTTCTTTCTCTTAAGCGTGGTATCTTTTATTCCACTCTTGATGCGGAATCCATAGATTCCCTTCTCCGCGGGAATGACAAAGAAAAGGTGGATAACCCTATAGAAAATATAAAAAATACTCCCGATCTCTACATTAACGGCGGGACGTTGCCACGGCGCAAGGCATCAACGATTGTGCGGGTAGAAAAGGATGGCGTTATCACCGTGCTGCGCGAGGGAGCGATCAAAATAGAAGCAGAAAGTGCGAAGTAAAAATAACTTTGCAATACAACATTTCGACATCGCAAGTCCTTTGGGCTTGCGATGTCGTAGAGTAACGGCGTTCCAACTTTTGGGGAAATTTGGTATAGTGGTTGGGTAGCAACATCTCATGGTGCATAAAGAGCGGTAAAGAAAATTATCAAGTTTTATATTTTTTATTCAACGACAGAAGAACTTTCGGTTTAGACTCCTCTATTTTTATCCCATGTCCTTTACATCCTATTTCAAAACCTACTTTGCGCATAATTCCACCTCACAGGTGCGGGAGCTCTACACCTCCGCGACTATTTTAAATTTTGCCATTTCCGCGGTTGGGTTGTTTGAGCCGCTCTATCTCTACCAACAGGGGTTTACGCTCGTACACATTATTTTGTTCTATCTGACAATCTATAGCGGTTATTTTCTCGGCATGCCTTTTGGGGCGAAATTCGCGCGGAAGAAAGGCTACGAGCATAGTATCCTTGTTTCCACGCCATTTTTAGTGTTGTATTACCTCTCGCTCTTTGCCATTGCCATCCACCCGGTTTTTATCGGCAGCGCGGTGGTGATGCTCATTACCACAAAGACTTTCTATTGGCAGGGGTATAACGCCGACTTTGCCAAATTCAGCGTGGATGGCGAGCGGGGGAGAGAAATCAGCAATCTCATTGCGCTCAATAACATTACGTCAATTCTTGGACCTATTGTCGGTGGGCTTATTCTGGAGTTTTTTAACTTTCGCATACTCTTTGCGGTTGCATCGCTCTGCATACTTGCTTCCAACATTCCGCTCCTCAAAACTCCCGAACAATTTACCCCTACCACTTTTTCTTATAAAGATGCGTACAAGCGTCTCGTACGCCGTGACAACCGGCGCGCCATGGTGTCGTATATGGGGTATGGTGAAGAATTGGTGTACATGTATCTCTGGCCCATATTTATCTTTTTTGCCGTGAAAAACGACTATCTGTCCGTTGGCTCGCTCGTGGCGTTGGCGACGCTGCTCTCAACCTTGGCGGTGTTGTATGTTGGAAAAATAAGCGATCGGTACAACCAGCGATCGGTGTTGCGTTTTGGCGCGATTATCAAAAGCTTATCGTGGTTTATTCGTGTGTTTACGCGCGGGGTGGGTGGGATATTTTTCATCCAAATACTCTATCAGGTATCGGATCATTTGGTGCGGGTGCCGCAAATGTCCATGACCTATGAAAGCGCCAACCATGGCAGTACCATGAAGCGCATGGTATTTTTTGAAATGGCGTTGGTTGTCGGTAAAATAACGGTCATGGCGGTAATTTTGTTGACTCTCCTTGTGGCGGGGCAGCAGCATTTTTGGACGGTTGCGTTTGTCACATCCGGTATTATGACGCTTTTGTACATGCTATTGTAAGATGTCTACTGTAAAATTGCTCTCGGTCACATTAAAAAAGCCTTGAACTTGAAGTTTGCTCAAGGCAGGATTGTGCATGGCTACTCAAAGGGAATGCGCGTTGGGGGGTCCGTGCTCACATTGTACTGGTCAGTGAGTTGCTGATCGTGAAAGATCAGCTTGATGATTGCGGGCGGTTGCGCGGGGTCCATAACCACGACGTAATAGTACGCATTGCTCCGTTTGGAACTCTCCGATTTTGTCAGCGACCATCGTGAGCTCATGTAGTCGGTGAGTTCCAGCTCGTCCGCATGGTACGTCACGCAGCCGAGCGGTCCGTTCCGCACGCATTGCATGGCGCGCAGCGAACTTACATCAAACGTACCCTGCATGCCGCCGCAGGCGCACAGGCTGATGACGGTACAGCAAAGAAGTGAAAAGAACTTTAAGCAACGCATGGCAGTTTCCTCGGGCTTGAGGTAGAAAGATATGCTATGTATATATAAAAAAATAATTTTTGTCAAACTTAGCTGTCGGACAGCTAAGTGAGGTAGTAATTTATATGACGCTACGGGAAAAAACACTCGCGCTGTGCGCAACCTATCATATACGACCGGATAAAAAATCAGGTCAGTGTTTTTTGGTTGACGAGGAAGTATTGGCTCGCATCATGCGCGAAGCGGGTTTGCAAAAAACAGATACGGTTTTGGAGGTTGGCGGCGGACTCGGCGTTCTTACGGAACTGTTGGCGGCGCACGCCGGAAAAGTGGTAGTGGTGGAGAGGGATCGGCGTCTTGTGCCAATTCTACAAAAACTGTCCACACAATTTTCCAATCTCACGGTTGTGGAAGGAGATATCCTGCGGTTCTCGCCGGTTGGGGATGGATTGCAACAAGATGCTTATACCATAGTTGCGAATATCCCCTACAATATTACGGCAATGTTTTTAAAGAGATTTACCGCAACGCTGGAAGCCAAACCGAAAGCAATGGTCGTGATGCTGCAAAAAGAGGTTGCGGAACGTATTACGGTGCCAGCCGGATCCTTGAGTATTTTGGGGGTCGCGGTGCAGTACTATATGCAGGTGGCATATCTTTTTACCGTGTCGCGTAAAAATTTTTATCCCGAGCCGAACGTAGATTCCGCGGTAGTGCGGCTTACACGCAAGCAATCATTGCCTCTGGACAGCGTACAGGAGAAACACATGTTTCAGCTCGTACACATCGGCTTTGCCGCGCGTCGCAAGCAGTTGAAAAATAATCTCGCGGCAGGACTGCATATTCCGGTTGCGGAGGCGGAAAAGTTCATTGCGGGGATTGGACGCGCGGAAACGGTGCGTGCACAGGAATTATCGGTTGCGGATTGGGTGCGGCTTACGCAATGCGTATCTCACAACCTATAAGTATCAGGAACTTATGCCCCGTGTTTGCGCTTTGTAAATCTTACGGACGCGCGGAGTCGGATGCCGGTATGTTACAAGTTGTGAGTTGCAGGAAGTTTGTGGTATAATCAAAAAGCGTTGCGTGTGCTATACTTACCTTAACTTTTCCACACATGACAAGAAACGTCTACGAAGATGCCTACAATGACGTGCTGCTGCACCGTGGAGAAGAACCGCAGCGTCCCTATACGCCAAAGCAAATCCTGCTCGCCTGCATGTTGTTGTTACTCGGCGTGTTTGCGATAGCACTTGGCGTTTTGGAATTGAAAAATCGTATCAATGCACCTTTACATATGGCAGATGATGGATCAATTACGGACATATTAGGAAATTTGCAGGACGATTCGTTGCGTAGCGTGGCTGACGTGCTCAAGGATACGGACGGAGATGGTCTGTCGGACAAAGAAGAGCTGGAGGTGTATGGCACGAGTCCCTACTTGGCAGACACCGATTCAGACGGCTACGGTGACAAGACCGAAGTGGAGAGCGGCAACAATCCCAATTGCCCATCGGGACAAGATTGTTTTGGCGGCGCGCTTGTCAATCCCGATGCTGATACGACCACCGGTACAAATGACTTTGCGTATCCGAATGTGAGCGGCACGACAGGCGTACCCACAGCCGGCAACATTGATCCTGCGATCTTGCAAGGAACGGCAACACCGCAGCAGGTGCGTAATCTTATAGTAGCGTCCGGCGCGGACGCGGCCATAGTCGCGCAATTATCCGATGCAGAAGTTATGGCGCTTTACCAACAGACGTTGGATTCGCTCGCTACGGCTGGGGCGATACCTTCGGGAACCGGTGGAGCAGCGGCAAGCCAGCTGGAAGGGTTGTCCGGAGCGCAAATCCGCGCGCTGCTCGTCCAGCAAGGAATAGACACGAGCTTGATTGATGGGCTTACGGATGATCAACTGCAGCAGCTATTTATGGAAAGTGTTGCGGGACAGCCCGCGCCGTAGACACACGACAGGAGAGTGGATGATGACTTATATCAATAGCAAAAAATCAATAAGAATTACGGGACGAAGTAGATTGATTGAAAAACAAAAAGTTCCCCATGATCTTTTGAAAAAAGAAAAAAGCCTCGCGAGCCGAAGGCAAGCGAGGCGATGATAATACTTTAAGGTGAAGGAGCAGGGTTTTTTGGGGGTTCCAGCACCTCCTCCGTTTTCGCATCAACGATGCGATAGAGAGTTCCACTACGGAACTCTGTACGGATGAGGCGGTTCTTCCC